>TARA_B110000305_G_scaffold81185_1_pt1 | contig 94604 bp, 72 predicted proteins | sample TARA_B110000305 | Tara Oceans TARA_B110000305 (sample SAMEA4397930) | marine metagenome | biome: Polar Biome; feature: [SRF] surface water layer (ENVO:00010504); material: water (ENVO:00002006), including particulate matter (ENVO:01000060) such as... | depth 5 m | reverse complement strand
TGACCGTCTGCTTAGAAGGCAGATGCTCTATCCAGCTGAGCTACGAGACCATATTTAAGGTCGGCAAATTTATACTTTTTTCTTATTAGAAATAATTTTTTTAAAGTTATTTATTTTTGATTTAAATCTGCCATAATAATTGCTGTTACTGCAGACTCAACTCCCTTATTACCAAGTTTACCACCTGATCTATTTAAAGCTTGTTCTAAATTGTTATCTGTTAATACTCCAAAAATAACCGGAATATCAAATTTAATATTTAAATCTTTAATTCCTGAACTAACAGCATTACACACATAATCAAAGTGTTTCGTCTCTCCTTTAATTACACTTCCAAGACAAATAATAACATCAACTTTATTTTTAGAAATAATTTTAGCGCCATATACTAATTCAAAACTTCCAGGCACCTCTATTGTAATAATGTTAGAACTAACCACCCCAAGCTCAGCTAAAGTGTCTTTAGCGCCTTTAAGAAGTCCAGATGTAACATTAGAGTTCCATTTTGACACAACAATACCTACTCTAAAAGGAATACCATTAGGTATAAAATTTTTATTATAAGATGATAAATTATTACTTTCTGAAGCCATTTGGCTATTATCTATTTTGAGCTCTATAAATATACTTTTCAATATTTTGAGCTTCTCTTGAATCCACATAATTGTCTTGGATATCTATATATATTTCAAGAGCTTTATCATAATCACTATTTTCTTCCATTATTAAAGCTTGTTTCATTAAATATTTGGCAGAAGTAAAAGAATTATCGGAGTTATTAATAGCTTTATTATAATAACTTAATGCATTATTAAGATCATTTAATTCTAAATATGCATCTCCAATTGATCCTAATGCTAAAGTTGAAAGAATAATATCATCGGAACTAAAATCTTTAAGGTATTCAATAGCATTATCAAATTCATTTAATTGAAGATAAGATATACCTGCATAATAAGATGCTAATTTACCTTGTTTGGTAGAAGAATAGTCGTTAGCTAAATCAATAAAGCCTAAAAACTGACCATCTCCATTAAGAGCTAGATTAAATGAATCTTTTGCAAAATAAATTTCTGCATTAAACATTTCACTAGTTGCTTCTTCTTCTAAAGGCAGTATATAAAGATTTTGGTAACCAAGGAAAAGAGCTATAACTAAAATAATTGCACCAACAATTTTCATCAGTTTAGCTTGGTTGTCTTCAATATATTGTTCTGTTTTAGTTAAAGCACTTTCAACTTGTGCAAATTGATCGTCTGTTTTGTTATTTTTTTTAGCCATTTAATCTTATTTTTGGATCGCAAATATAAGTTTTTTAAAAATTATAACATTCAGTTTTTATATTGTTTGTAATTTTTAGTTAGAACATATATAAATTATTACAAAATTGTATTTAAAAGATTTAACATTATTTCAGTTTAAAAATCATGCAGAAAGTAATTTTACTTTCAATGAAAAAATTAATTGTTTTGTTGGTAATAATGGTGTAGGTAAAACGAATATACTAGACGCTATTCACTATCTATCATTTACTAAAAGTTATTTTAATTATATGGATTCTCAAAACATACAATTTAATAATGATTTTTTCATGATTAGAGGCTCTTTTATTAAAGATGAAAACAATGATGAAATTCAGTGCAATTTTGACAATAAAGCCGGTAAAATAATAAAGATAAATAAAAAAAAATATAAAAAATTCTCTGAACATATTGGTGAATATCCTGTTATTATCATTTCTCCAACAGATTCAAATTTAATTCTAGAGGGATCTGAAATAAGAAGAAAGTATCTAGATTCAAGTATATCACAATATAAAAAAAGCTATTTACAAACTCTAATTAATTACAACAAAGTTTTAAAACAAAGAAATTTCCTTCTAAAACAATTCTTTGAACGAAATTATTTTGATGAAATTACTTTAGAAAGATATGATAATGAAATTATTAAATATGCTGAGATTATTTATGAAGAAAGAAAATCATTCATTAGTAAATTATCATTAGTATTTAACAAGTATTATTCCATAATTTCTGATGGAAATGAGCATGTTAGTCTTACGTATCAATCTCAATTAAATGAAAAAAATATTGATTCTTTACTTAAAGAAAGTATTAATAAGGATAGATTATCTCAAAGAACATCAACTGGAATTCATAAAGATGATATTCTTTTTAATATGAGTGAATATCAAATCAAAAAAATTGGATCACAAGGTCAACAAAAAACATTTTTAATCGCTCTTAAACTTGCTCAATATGATTTTATAAGTAATAAAATTGGATTTAAGCCGATTATTTTATTAGATGATATTTTTGATAAACTTGATGATTTAAGAGTCAAGCAGCTCATGTCATTTGCAAAAGATGGTTTTTTTGGACAAGTATTTATAACAGATACTCATGAAAATAGGTGTAAAGAAATTCTTAATTCTACAGAAATAGACTTTAATTTAATTAATATCAATTTATGAGAAGAATAAATTCAAATACAAATATTCTATCTAATTTAATAAACAAAATAATTTCAAATCCAAAATTATCTCAAAAACTAGATAATTTAAAAGCTCTTGAGTTTTTTGATGAAATTATTGGCAAAAATATTCAAAAATATATTTTAGATACAAAGATATTTAATAATAAATTATTTATAAAAGTTAAATCTGCCACAGTAAGAAATGAACTATCTTATCAGAAAGATAAGATTATTAAAGAAATAAATTCAAAGATTGGTAAACAAATAATAAGTGAAATAATATTAAAATAATTTACTAATATCTTTCATTTAAATTAAAATGGAAATTAGATTCAATTAATGCATTTTCATCAGAGTCAGAGCCGTGTACTGCGTTTTTTGCTTTACTTTCTGCAAATTCAGCTCTAATTGTTCCTTCTAACGCTTCAGAAGGATCTGTAGCACCAATTAATTTTCTAAAATCTAAAACCGCATTATCTTTTTCTAATATAGCAGCAATAATTGGCCCACTTGACATATAACTTACTAATTCACCATAAAATGGTCTTTGCTTATGAACTTCATAAAATATACCAGCTCTTTCAGCTGATAAAAAAACTTTTTTTAAAGCAACAATTTTAAAACCTGCTTTTTCTATTTTATTTAGAATTGCACCTGAATTTCCTGCTTCAACTGCTTCTGGCTTGATCATTGTAAATGTTAAATTACTCATATTGATATATATTTTAAAATTTGTTGCAAAATTAGAAATTATTGTAAACTGAGGTATTTTTTATTCTTATTTTTGCAATAATTATGAAACTACTTGCTAATGATCTAAAAAAATTAATTACGAAATCTAATAATATTGTAATTACTACTCATAGAGGACCTGATGGAGATGCAATGGGTTCTTCCCTTGCTCTTTATAATCTTTTGAAAAAAGATCATAATGTTACTGTTATTACTCCTAATGATTATGCAAGCTTTCTAAATTGGATGCCTGGAAATGCTAATGTTATTGAATTTATTGGAAATGAAGATAAATGTAAAGCAATAACTGATAATGCTGATTTAATTTTTATGCTTGATTTTAATCATCTTAGTAGAGCTGATAAATATGCAGAATTATTAAAGCAATCAAATGCTAAGAAAGTATTAATTGATCATCATCAAGACCCAGATGAAACTATAGCTGATTTAATTTTTTCTGATACATCTTCTTCATCAACTTGTCAATTATTATTTGAAATAATTGATTTCATGGGTCTAGCAGATAAATTAAACAAAGAAATCGCTACTTGTCTTTATGTAGGAATAATGACAGATACTGGTTCATTTAAGTATAGTTCTACCACATCAAAAACTCATGAAGTTGTTTCAAAATTAATAAAATATAATATTGACAATTCAAGTATTCATGATTATATCTTTGATAACTCCTCGTCTGATAAAATGAAACTCTTAGGATATTGTTTAAATGAAAAATTACTTTTATATCCACAAAATAATGCAGCAATTATTTCGTTAACAAATGATGAACTTAAAAAATTTAACTTTCAAAAGGGAGATACAGAAGGTATTGTAAATTATGGGTTGGCTATTAAGGGTATTAATATTACTATTTTAATTGTAGAGAGAGGAGATGTTGTTAAATTATCTCTAAGATCAAAAGGAAATATAGAAGTAAATAAAATAGCAAGTAAATATTTCAATGGTGGAGGGCATATTAATGCTTCAGGTGGAATATCATATGAATCTGTAAATGATACAATTATAAAACTAGAAAATATTTTTAAAACAAATTTTTAAATTAAATAAATTATGACAATAAATACAATTTTTTTAACGCTAGCTTTAATTTTTAGCACAAATATTAATTCAATAAATAATAATAACATGAAAGAAGGAATGTACGCAAAATTCAAAACAAATAAGGGTGATATCTTACTGAAATTGGAATTTGAAAAAACACCATTAACAGTTGCTAATTTTATTGGCTTAGCTGAAGGTGTAATTGAAAATAATAAAAAAGATCTTGGAACACCTTATTATGATGGTTTAAACTTCCACAGAGTGATTGCCGATTTTATGATTCAAGGTGGTTGTCCACAAGGTACTGGTAGTGGTGATCCAGGGTATAAATTTCCTGATGAATTTCATCCAGATTTAAAACATGATAAGGGTGGAGTATTGTCTATGGCAAACTCTGGTCCGACAACAAATGGCTCACAATTTTTTATAACACACAAGGAAACTCCTTGGCTTGATGGTAAACATTCAGTTTTCGGTCACGTTATTGAAGGTATGGACGTAGTTAACAAAATTGAACAAGGAGATGTCATAGAAAAATTAACAATAATTAGAGAAGGTTCTAAAGCTAAATCTTTTGATGCAAAATTAGTTTTTAATAGTGCTCTTGAAGAAGTTAAATTAAAAGAAATGAGAAATAAAGCTAAATCTGAAGCAGTTTTAAAAGATTTACAAAAAGGTGCTAAAGTTACTGCTTCTGGTCTTTCTTATAAAATGATCAAAATTGGAAATGGCATTCAAGCTGAAAAAGGAAAAACAGTTTCAGTTCATTATACAGGAAAATTAATTGACGGGACAAAATTTGACTCATCATATGACAGAAATGAACCAATTGAGTTTCCTCTTGGTGAAGGTAGAGTTATTCCAGGGTGGGATGAAGGAATTGCATTATTAAAAGTAGGAGATAAAGCTACTTTTATAATACCATCTAATTTGGCTTATGGCGAAAGAGGTGCTGGAGGAGTAATCCCCCCAAATGCAACTTTAATTTTTGATGTTGAATTAATGGATGTTAAGTAAATATTTTAGGTTAAATAATGAAAGGCTGCCTTAGTGCAGTCTTTTTTTTTTAACTCCTTTTAATAGATTAATTAAACTATGTTTGCACGCTAAAAATTAAAAAGATGCAATCAATAAGAAATATAGCAATTATAGCCCATGTAGATCATGGGAAAACAACATTAGTTGATAAAATTATTGATGCATGTAAAGTTCTTGATGACAGGGTAGAAAGAAAAGATTTATTACTAGATAATAATGACTTAGAAAGAGAGAGAGGTATTACAATTCTTTCAAAAAATGTTTCAGTAACATATAAAGATGTTAAAATTAATGTTATTGATACACCTGGCCATGCTGATTTTGGGGGAGAAGTTGAGAGAGTACTGAAAATGGCTGATGGAGTTTTATTACTTGTAGATGCTTTCGAAGGCGCAATGCCACAAACAAGATTTGTTTTAGGAAAAGCTATCGAACTAGGATTAAAACCAATTGTTGTTGTTAATAAAGTTGACAAGGAAAATTGTACACCTGATATTGTTCAAGAAAATATATTTGAATTAATGTTTAATCTAGATGCAACTGAAGATCAGTTAGAATTTACAACAGTATTTGGATCTTCTAAAGAGGGTTGGATGAGTTTAGATTGGAAAGATAAAACAGATAATATCTTACCATTACTTGATGTAGTAATAAAAGATATTCCTGAAGCACCATATAAGAAAGGAACTCCTCAGATGCAAATAACTTCATTAGACTATTCAAAATTTGTAGGAAGAATTGCTATTGGTAGAATTTTTAGAGGAGATTTACATGAGAATAAAGACTATATTTTATGTAAATCTGATGGGTCTAATAAAAAAGTCAGAATTAAAGAGTTATTTGTTTTTGAAGGTATGGGGAAAACCAAGGTTTCAACAGCAAGAAGTGGTGATATATGCTCTATGGTAGGCATTGAGGGTTTTGACATTGGAGATACTCTAGCTGATTTAGAAAACCCTGAGCCAATGCCAAGAATAAGTATAGATGAACCAACAATGAGTATGTTATTTACTATAAATAATTCACCATTTTTTGGAAAAGAAGGGAAGTATTGTACATCTCGACATTTGAGAGATCGATTATACAAAGAATTAGAAAAAAATCTCGCACTTAAAGTTGAAGATGGTATTTCTGAAGATAAGTTTAATGTTTTTGGAAGAGGAATACTTCATTTGTCTGTTCTTATTGAAACTATGAGAAGAGAGGGCTTTGAACTTCAGGTTGGTAAACCTCAAGTTATTTACAAAGAAATTGATGGTAGAAAATGTGAGCCAATGGAAACATTAGTTATTGATGTACCATCAGAATTTTCTGGAAAGGCTATTGACTTAGTAACACAAAGAAAAGGTGATATGCTTGTCATGGAACCTAAAGGTGATCTTCAACACTTAGAATTTGATATTCCGTCTAGAGGTTTAATTGGTTTAAGAAATAATATGCTTACTGCTACAGCAGGAAATGCTATTATGACACACAGATTTCGAGAGTATGGCCCTCATAAAGGCGATATATCTGAAAGAATGAAAGGTTCATTAATTTCTATGGATGCAGGTAGCTCAACTGCATTTTCAATAGGAAAACTTCAAGATAGAGGTAAGTTCTTTATTTCACCTGGAACTGAAATTTATAAAGGACAAGTTATTGGTGAGAATAGTAGAGATAATGATTTAGATGTTAATGTAACAAAAGGTAAGCAATTAACAAATATGAGAAAATCAGGATCAGATGCTGCAATAGTTATTGCTCCAAAAATTGATTTTTCATTAGAAGAAAGTATGGAATATATTCAAGCTGATGAATATTTAGAGGTAACTCCTGATAGCCTAAGAATGAGAAAGATTTCCTACAGATAAATATTGTATATCTTTATGATATAAAAATAGAGTAATGAATATAGCAGTTATTGGAGCTGGAGCAGCCGGGTTTATGGCTGCCATAACATCTAAGGAATATAATCCTAATGCAACAGTAACAATTTTTGAAAAATCTTCTAAAATCTTATCTAAGGTTCTAGTATCGGGCGGTGGCCGATGTAATGTCACTCATAAATCAGACAGTGTCAGTAGTTTATTAAAAAATTATCCTCGAGGGAAAAAAAAATTAAAAAAGCCTTTTCATATTTTTAGTAATATTGATACAATAAAATGGTTTGAAAAAAGAAATGTTAAACTTAAAACTGAAACAGACAATAGAATGTTTCCAGAATCAAACACCTCAAAAACAATTTATGAATGTCTTGTTCAAAATTCAAAAGAATTAGGCGTTAATTTGAAATGTTCAAGTAAATTAGAAAATATTTTTGTTGACGCACTGAACAATATTGAAATAATTATAAATGGAGAAAAAATTATTTGTGATAAATTAATTATTGCTATGGGAGGATTATCAAATGAAAACTCTTTTAAGATATTTAAATCTATTGGATATTCAATTATTCCTCCGGTACCATCACTTTTTACTTTTAAGGTAAATAATAAGAATATAAACACTTTGATGGGAGTTAGTGTTAAAAATGTTACCTCTTCAATTCTTGGAACTAAATTTAAACAATCTGGAGATATATTAATTACTCATTGGGGATTTAGTGGACCATCAATTCTTAAACTTTCTGCATTTGCTGCTAGATTACTATCTCAAATGAAATATGATTTTACAGTCAAAATAAACTGGATATCAAAAAACGAAGAAATAACAAGAAATGATTTAAAATTTTTTTTTAATTCTAATTCAATGATTACCAATAATATTCCATTTAATATACCTAAACGGTTATGGGAATATTTATTAAATAAAAACAATATTTGCCTACAAACTGTTTGGTCATCACTAAAAATTAAACAAATAAATAAATTAGTCAATTGTATTGTTAATGATGAGTATAAAGTGTTAGGAAAGACTACATTTAAAGAAGAATTTGTTACTTGTGGAGGTATTGATTTAGAAGATATAAATATGAGTGAAATGCAAAGCAAACTGCATAAAAATATATATTTTGCTGGAGAAATTTTAAATATTGATGCAATTACAGGAGGTTTTAATTTTCAAGCTGCATGGACTACTGGATATATTGCAGGAACTAATTAATTATGAATTTACTTTCAATAGAAAATTTATCAAAAAGTTATGGGGAGAAGATTCTATTCAAGAATATTAGCTTTGGACTGTCTAAAGGCGATAAATTTGGTTTAATTGCGAATAATGGAGTGGGTAAATCAACATTATTAAAAATACTATGTGGTAGTGATTATTCAGATTCTGGAAGCTTTACATATAGAAATGGTTGTAGAATATCTTATCTAGAACAAAATCCAAATTTTGATAAGTATTCTTCTATTAGAGAATTAATAAGTGATAAAAACCATCATATAATCCAACTTAAATTAAGTTATCAAAAAGCAATATCTCTCAACAAAAATGATAACTCAAATAAATCGTTACAAAATATTGATGATTTAACTTTAGAAATGGATAGGCTTTATGCATGGGATTATGAGGATAGATATATAGCCATGCTTGAAAGATTTAATTTTAAAGATTTAGAAAAAGACATAACAAAACTATCTGGAGGTCAAAAAAAAAGATTGTCATTAGTTTCAATATTAATGGAAGATTCAGATATAATTTTTCTAGATGAGCCTACTAACCACCTAGATGTAAGTATGATTGAGTGGCTTGAAAAGTTTTTACAGAAACAGGATATTACTTTATTAATGATTACTCATGATAGATATTTCCTTGAGAGAGTTACAAATCATATTATAGAACTCGATGCTAATAATATCTATCATCATAATGGTAATTATAAATATTTTTTAGAAAAAAGGTTAGAAAGAAAAAACAACTTACACACTGAAGTAGATAAAGCTAAAAAGTTAATGAAAAAGGAACTAGAATGGCTAAGAAGATCTCCAAAAGCAAGAACAACAAAGTCTAAATCTAGAATTGATAGCTTTTATAAAATTCAATCTAAAGCAAAAATAAAAACTACTTCTAAAGAGCTTAACATAGATATTAAGATGAATAGGATAGGAGGTAAAGTTCTAGAATTAATTAATATTTCAAAAACATATGATAACGTTAAAATCATTGATAAGTTTAATTATGTATTTAAAAAGGGAGAAAGAATTGGTGTTATAGGTGGAAATGGTGTTGGCAAAAGTACTTTTCTTAATATTTTAACTCAATCAGAATCAATTGATAATGGAAAGGTAATAATTGGCGAAACAATTAAATATGGGTATTTTACTCAAAATGGCATTAAATTTGATGAGAATATTAGAGTTATTGAATGTCTAAAAAATATTGCAGATTATATAGTAATGTCTGATAGTAAAAAGATTAGTGCATCTCAATTACTTGAACATTTCATGTTTGACAGAAACCTACAGAATACTAGAGTAAAAAGCTTAAGTGGAGGAGAAAAAAGAAGATTATATTTATTAACTATTTTAATGAAAAATCCAAACTTCTTAATTCTAGATGAACCAACAAATGATTTAGATTTAATAACTCTAAGTAAGTTAGAGGATTTTCTAATCGATTACCAAGGGTGTATAATTATTGTATCTCATGATAGGTACTTTATGGATAAATTAGTAGATCATTTATTTGTTTTTGAAGGTAATGGGGTCATTAATAATATTTACTCCTCATATTCTGATTACAGAAAAAATTTAGATAATAAAAAATCAGAATTTAAGAAAGTTCAACATTCTGAAAAAACTACATCAAAAATTGAGAAAAAAAATGAAAAAATATCATATAAAATAAAATTTGAACTGGAGAAATTAGAAACAGAAATTAATAAGCTAGAAAAACAAAAGAAAATATTGGAATCTGACATTTGTGATACTAATATTGATCATAATGAGCTAATTAATAAAAGCAATGAGCTTGGAATAATAATCAAACAATTAAATGACAAAGAAGATAGGTGGATATTGTTAAATGATTAACAAATTTTTTTTTCATAAGTAATAATACAGACCTCTATCTAAAGATGAAAAACAAGTGTTTAAAGCTAAAAAAATTAATGTTAATAAATATTGTTTTTTAATTGTCATAAGTGGTTTTAATCGAAAATATAAGGTCTTATATTTGTGGTAGTTCTTTACGAAAACGATAATAAATCTTTTGTTAGATTATGAAAAAAAGATGTTTTTTAAACATGATTAATTACACTTTATAATTGCTACTCTTATTATAATCCCTGTGGAATTACTATATTATTAAACAATTTTAGAATATTATTTTTTTAAGTAAGGACTTAACATTTATTAATTTTTAAAAAACTTAAATATGGGTATATTTGACTACCGAAGAAACTACAAACCTTTTGAATATCCAGAGGTTACAGATTTTACAGACGCAATAAACAAATCTTTTTGGGTTCACTCAGAAGTAGATTTTACTGCAGACACACAAGATTTTTTATCTCATCTTGATGAAACAGAACAAAATGCTGTAAAGAATGCATTACTTGCAATTGCACAAATTGAAGTTAACGTCAAAACATTTTGGGGTGACTTGTATACACATTTACCAAAACCTGAGTTCAATGGACTTGGGAGTACATTTGCGGAGTGCGAATTCCGTCACTCAGAAGCTTATTCAAGATTACTAGAAGTACTTGGTTTCAATGATGAATTTGAAGACTTAATAAAAATTCCAGTTGTTAAAGAAAGGGTAGATTATTTATCATCAGCTTTATCAAACTCAAAATCTGATGACAAAGAGGAGTATGCAATATCACTAATTTTATTTTCTATTTTAATCGAAAATGTTTCTCTCTTTAGCCAATTTGCTATAATATTATCCTTTACAAGGTTTAAAGGACATATGAAAAATGTGAGTAATATTATTGCCTGGACATCCATAGATGAACAACTTCATGCAAATGCAGGTATGTATATAATAAATAAAATTAAAGAAGAACATCCTGAATTCTTTAATAAGAAAACTCTAGATAAAATAAGAAAAGTTGTTGAAGAGTCAATTGAAATTGAAAGTAAATTACTAGATTGGATATTTGAAAAAGGAGATTTAGAATTTGTCACTAAAAAAGATCTATTAAATTTCATGAAATATCGTACTGATGAAAGCCTAGTCCAAATTGGTATTGATAAAGTATTTAATGTTTCTTACGAAGATTACCAACCTATGGCTTGGTTTGAAAACGAAGTTTTTTCAAATAGTATGGATGATTTCTTTGCAAAAAGACCAGTTGAATATACAAAACACGATAAAAGCATAACTGCTCTAGACTTATTTTAATAAAAAAGAAATTTTTAACATGATGGAAAGATATTGGTGGAAAAATAAAGAGAGTGATCAAATTTTAAATAGAGGTTATTTATTACAAGGAGAATCCGTCGAAGGAGCAATTGATAGAATTTGTTCAGCTGCAGCAAAAAATCTATATAGACCTGAACTGAAAGAAGCATTCAAAGAAATGGTAGAAAGAGGTTGGATGAGCTTGAGCTCGCCAATCTGGGCTAATATGGGTACAGAGAGAGGTTTACCAATATCTTGCTTTAATGTTCATGTTCCAGATAGAATAGAAGATATTACTCATAAACTTGGTGAAGTAATTATGCAGACAAAGATTGGTGGAGGTACATCAGGATATTTTGGAGCAATGAGGGAAAGAGGAAGTGCAGTAAAAGATAATGGCAAGAGTAGTGGTGCAGTTAGTTTTATGAAGCTTTTTGATACAACAATGGACACTATTTCACAAGGTGGTGTTAGAAGAGGTGCTTTTGCAGCCTATCTTGACATTGACCATCCAGATATTGAAGAGTTTATGGCAATCAAAAGTATAGGTAGTCCAATTCAAAATTTATTTTATGCAGTATGTGTTCCTGATTATTGGTTAAATGAAATGATCGAGGGGGATATGGACAAAAGAAAAATATGGGCTAAGGTTCTAGAAAATCGTCAACAAAAAGGATTACCCTACATATTTTTTACTGATAATGTTAATAGAAATAAGCCACAAGTTTATAAAGATAAAAACATGATGATTAATGCAAGTAATCTTTGCTCTGAAATTGCACTACCATCAAGTAAGGATGAATCTTTTATTTGTTGTTTATCATCATTAAACCTTGAGATGTATGACGAATGGAAAGACACAGAAACGGTTAAACTTGCTGTATATTTTCTAGATGCAGTACTTGAAGAATTCATTAAAAAAACAGAAGGAAATTATTATTTAGAAAATGCTAATCGTTTTGCTAAAAGACATAGGGCATTAGGTTTAGGAGTTTTAGGATGGCATTCATATCTTCAAAAAAATATGATTCCTTTTGAGGGGCTAGAAGCTAAACAACTAACAACTAAAATATTCAAAGATATACACGCAAAATCAGAAAAAGCTACAATTGAATTAGCCAGAATTTATGGTGAACCAGAAGTTTTAGAAGGGTATGGAAGAAGAAACACAACACTAATGGCTATTGCACCCACAACATCATCTTCAGCAATTTTAGGTCAAACATCACCAGGTATAGAACCAATGTATAGTAATTATTATAAAGCAGGACTTGCCAAAGGAAATTTTATGAGGAAAAATAAATATCTTCAAAAACTTCTATTAGAAAAAGAGCTAGATAATGAAGAAGTATGGAGAAGTATAATGCTAAATAATGGAAGCGTCAATCACATAAAAGAGCTTTCAGAAAATGAAAGAAATGTATTTAAAACATTTAAAGAAATAAGCCAACTAGAAATTATACAGCAAGCCTCTATCAGACAAAAATATATTGATCAAGCTCAAAGTTTAAATTTAAATATTCCTTCAAATTTACCTGTTAAGGAAGTTAATAATTTAATAATAGAAGCATGGAAGTTAGGAGTAAAAACTTTATACTACCAAAGAAGTCAAAGTGTTTCTAAGGAAATGGTAACTAATCTAGTATCATGTAGTAGTTGTGAGGGCTAATTTAAATTATAAATCTTAGAATACTTATTAGTTACATATTTCATAAAATATTTAAAATTTAATTCTTCACCAGTAATTTTTTTACAGAGAACTTTTGCATCATATTTTTCTCCATTTTTATGAATATTTTCTCTTAACCATAAGAGCAATTCACTTGTATCTCCATTAAGTATTTTTTCATCTATATTTTCAATCTCAGTAGAAGCTTTATTAAAAAATTGAGCAGCATAAAAACTACCAATGGTATAAGTAGGGAAATAACCAAAACTTCCATGAGACCAATGAATATCTTGTAATACACCACTAGAGTCATCGGGTACTTCAATTCCAAGATAATCATAATATTTTTTATTCCAAATTGAAGGCAAATCAATTACTTTAATACTTCCTTCAATTAAACCCTTTTCTATTTCATATCTTATTAATACATGTAAATGATATGTGAGTTCATCTGCATTTGTTCTAATAAGTGAGGGTTTAACATTATTTGTTGCTTCATAAAACTTGTTATAGTCAATATCCTTTAATTTATCTGGAAATAATGATTGTAATAATGGATAATTATTTTGCCAATATTCTAAACTTCTACCAACATGATTTTCCCATAATCTTGATTGAGACTCATGAATTCCTAGAGATACAGAATTACCAAGGGGAGTACCGTAATTTTCAGATAATATCCCTTGTTCATATAAAGCATGTCCACCTTCGTGAATACAACTCCATATCATTTCAGAAAGATTATTTTCATCAATTCTTGTGGTTACTCTAGCATCTTCAGGTGAAAAATGTGAAGAAAAGGGGTGAGCAGAAATATCCTGACGACCAGAATTAAAATCATAGCCCATTTGCTTTAGTAATTTAATACCAAAATCCCATTGCTTATCTTTGTCAAAGAATTGATAAAAAAATGAATCATCAACATGATTATTTTTAGATATTTCTTTAATAAATGGAACAAGTTTATTTTTAACATCTTCAAAAATTAAATCAATATTTTCAGTAGTTAAATTAGGTTCATATCTATCAAGTAATGCATCATATGGATGACCTTTATATCCTAATAATTCACATTCTTCTCTTCTTAATTCAACAAGCTTTTCAAGTGAATTTTGAAATAATTTAAAATCATTTTTCTCTTTTGCAAGTCTCCAATCGTTAAATGCTTTTGAAATTAACTTTGATTGTCTTACAATAAAATCTGAAGAATATTTATTATTCTTTAAATATTCTTTTCTAGATAAATATACGTTTCGTTTTTCATCAGAATTTAAAGAATTATCATTATTTAGTTTTTCTAATAATATTCCGTATTGCTTATTTGTTGATAATTCATATGCAATTTTAGCTAATGTTGATAATTGCTGAGATCTAAACTTACTGCCATTAATTGGCATTTTTGTTTCTTGATCCCAGCCTAAAACACTCATTGCCATATATACATCATATGTTTTAACGGCATGTTCTTTATAATCATTATAATTTTTCATAATTTCAGTGTGTTAAGATTATAATACCAATGTCTTATAATTAATATTATGTTAAATTGTTTAATATTACATCTCTTCTATTAAAGAAAAAAAGTACGAGAATTAATTATTTTTCTCTAAAGAATCAATTAAGAATAATAAATAACTTTTGTGTTGCTTTGTTTGTAAATCTCCAGAAGTAATGTCAAGATTTGATTTTAGCCATGATAAATTATAATAAGCTGAACTTTTAGACATATTATCATATCTTGATTTAATTTCTAAAACCTTTAACAACCTATTAACATATGTAATCTGAAGATTTTGTCTTATTGTAGAAATATTAGAATTAAAATCTGATTCAAAAATTGAATTTCTTAAATCAATCATGTAATAAGGTAACTTGTATTCATTTCCGTACAGACTTGAGTTTGAAAACCTTAATAAAACATTGGGATGAAGTAAATGATCTAATAATCTATTTTGGTAAGAAAGAATTCTTTGGTGAATTGTTGGATCAGTAGAAACTTTAAATCCCCTCCTTTGTGTTTGCAAATAAGGAATTAGATCTGGTTGTAATAAAATTTTATCACTAAATCCATATTTTGAAATTAGATTTAATGCATCCTTTTGCGTTTTCTTGTCAACACATTCAAAAGGTTTATTTTCGGAATTTTGATTAATATGCGATAGATCAACTTTTACCCCCCCAATTTGTCTAGAAACAGTATTCAAGGATTGATAATAATTGTAAACTAAATTTCTATATGATCTGTATAATTCTTCATATGTATCATTATCACTAGTATATTTAGTTTTTAAACCCTTTAGAATATCAAATATCATCTCAATTCTTTCTTGAGAATGTTCAATTTGAGTATTTGAAAGGTCATAGATCATTGCATTTGGATCTGTTCCTTTTCCAGGAGATCTCATATCTAAAGCGTCATTTGCAAATGCGAGATCTTTTTCTGTAGATCTCGATAAAATATTAGATAATAATTTTTCTTCATCCTGATCTATATTATAATCAGTATAACCAAATTCAATTGCCCAAGTATCATAAACTCCAGGCTTAACATCAAAGTATAATCCTTGATTTTTAGGATCTTTAGTAATATTAATAGCAGGATAATCCATTACAGATGAAGTCACCCCTCTTTTACTAACTATCTCTTTATTATTAAGCTCTTTGTTTGATAATAATGTACTTCCTTTAAAATTATGATTTAATCCTAATGTATGACCAACTTCATGTAATACTAATCTATAAATTGACTGTTTTACTAATTCTTTTTCAAGTTCATCAGATAAATTCATATTCTTTATATAATTTATTCCAAATGAACTTTCTATTTGCTGAACCTTAGCTGCAGAACATAAATGATCATGAGAATGATTAGATTCGTTAAATAATTCATCAGCAACAATTCTATTTGTTGTGTAAGACCATTCTAACATAATGTCAGCACCTAGGATTTCACCAGTTCTAGGGTTAACAAATGATGGACCATATCCGCCCCAAGGAGGATTAGGTGATGATGTCCATCTTAAAACATTATATCTTATATCTCCAGCATCCCAATCAGCTGAATCTGGTTGAACTTTAACTTGAACAGCATTTAAAAAACCAGCTTTTTCAAAAGCTAAATTCCATCTTTCAACACCCTCCTTTATTATATCTCTAAATTCTAATGGAGTAGTATTTTCAATCCACCAAACAATCGGCTTAACAGGCTCTGAAAGCAGTTTGGAGGTATCTTTTTTCACTAATCTCCATTTATTAATAAAATCTCTATAATTAACCTGATCAATGCTAGTCATATTATTAGATTTGGTTGTGAAAAAACCAACTCTTGAATCATCTTTTCTAGGCTTAAAATTTTCATCAGGCATTTTAACAAGACTATGTTGAACAAGGACAGATACATTTCTAGAATCTGTTATAGCTCCTCCTCCTCTACTTGATGGGTATTTACTTTCATAAAAGTAATTAACCACAATATCAGTATTTTCAGGGTAGTTTCTAATCTTGTTATATCTAGTTTTGTTCTTACTTAAATTACCAAGTTTAAAACCTCGATAAGATCCAGGGTAAGAGTATTTTACTTGCTGAAAAGATTCATTTAAAAAGATATTATCTGCATTAAGAAGAAACTTAGTTTTATCACTGCTTGTCGCAATAATTGTTTCTGAAATAATTAATGGAGTATTAATATTAGTATTTTCAGCATTTTTCAGAGGACTTTCATCATCAAAATAATAAGTTGTGTTCTTTATTGTAAAATCAATCTTATTATAGAATTTATTAATCTTAATTATTTTTGATCCTCTATAGCTTCCCTTTACAGCACCTGCATCAGTAACTCCATTTTCAATGTAACTAAAGTAAATAAACTCTTGATTTAGATGACTAGAATCAATTTCGATATAAGATTTACCATCTTTTTTACTTTGATAAATAGTAAATAGACCATCATAAATGTTACAGTCTTTAGTTTTTTTAGTGAATTCATCCAAAGACTTAATTTCCTTTTTAGATGATTTATCTTTTTTTGTGTTATTTCCAAAAGCGGAATATTGACAAAAAGAATAGTTACAAATTAATGTTAAAAGTAGTGTAGTTAAAATCAGCTTCTTATTCATATTTTAAATTTTTATAGTTGTGAAATTTGACGTTTTATATCTTCAGATTTTTTATAATCTCCCTTCATATAATAAAGCTGTTTTAATGATAAAAGTGTGTTCTTATCTTTAGGGTTAATTAAGTATGCAGATTCAAGAAATGGTAATCCTTTATCGAAAAATAGATCAGCTTCCTTTTTAAGTTTTTTATATTTTGCATCATTACTAGTTGCATTAGCTGAATTATTTAATTCAACAGCTTTATTGAAATATAATGCTCCTAAATTATAATTACTTCCAAATGATGAAGGATCTAAATTAATTGCAATATTATAATCTTTTTCAGCTTCATTAATTTTTCCTTCTTGATCATAAATTGTACCTCTGTTAAAATATAATAAACTGTTTTCTGAGTCCAATTCAATTGCCTCACCTAATTTTTCAATTAATTCTACTGTTCTCCCTAATTCAATAAATAAATTAATTTCTGTATTAATAATGCTTTGATCATCCTCAAACATTTCTCTTCCTAAAGATAAATATTCAATGGATTTATCCATATTACCTTCAGTTTTGTAAATATTACTCATTGAAATATAAATAGCAGGCTCATTAAAATTAAGATTAATTAATTTCTGTAATAATTCTTTTGAAAGCTCATCATCTTGTATTTTATTTGAAGAAAAAAATGAATTATATAAAATTGTTTCTTCCGTTATATTACCTCTTTTTAATTGATCTTCATCATCAAAAGGAATAACATCAAATATCTTCTTATAAAGCTCAATAGATCGTCTATATTCTTTTAGATTATATTTATCAATAGCAAGATTAAATAATTTATAACCACATTGTATTAATCCTGCTACAACATCTTCTTTAGGAGTCCATTTCTTAACAATAATTTTATCTTTCTTTCCTTTTTGCAAACATTTGATAAAAGAATCAGTAGCTTTTAAAACAGCATTATCATCAAGGTCTGGTTGCTTTAATGCTATTTGCAAGTAGATTGGAGCTCTATAGTTCCACATTTTTGGATCATTTGATGTTGATTCATTTAAGAATGCTTCGTCAATATATTGTTTTGCTTCTTCAAGATTTTCTTGTCTCAATGCAATAGAAGCATTAACAATATTATGTTTTTGAGCGAATACAGAATGTGATATTATTGATAATAAAAAAATTATAATTACATTTTTCATAATATTAATATTTAAGTTCATTAATTTTAAATTTAAATTTTGTTCCATCTTTAGTAGAAGATAAATTTTCTAACTTCTTCTTAATTAAATACTTATTACCTACAATTACAATTGACATTTCACTAGGCTTAATTTTCTTAGAAGCAATAGAGTTTACCTCTTCAAGACTTATAGAGTTTAATATATCTGCTTGTTTATCCACATATGATGGGTCTAAATCATATGTTAAAATTCTATTTAAGAAACCTAACTTTTGATTTGGAGTTTCATATTTAAGAGAAGCAGAATTTAAAAATGATTTCTTAGTCGAACTAAGTTCGTTAGCTGTAATCCCACCATTTGTATAATTATCTAGAATACTAAAAATTTCTGTAAGAGCACTATCTGTAACTTCGGTTTTTACACTTGTTTGTATACCAAAAGTACCTTGTTCTTTACCACCAGTAAAAAATGAATAAGCACCATAAGTAAATCCTTTGTCTTCTCTAAGATTTAGGAATAGTCTACCACTTGCACCACCTCCTAATGATTGATTCATAATTTGAGATTTAAAGAATTCGCCGTCAACATCATAAGTGTCAGATTTATGCCCCATTATAATAAATGATTGTGAAGCACCTTCCTTGTCAATTAAATAAATTTGAGTTACATCATCTTCAGGAAAATCAAATTTACTTGGAATAGATATCTTGTCTCCAGACCATTCTTTTAAAAAATCTAAATTTTTATAAAATTCTTCCTGAGAAATATTGCCAACACAAACTAATTCACTTATTGAAGGAGAATAGTTATTATAAAATTCTTTAACATCTTTAATCTTAATTTTTTTAATATTTTTTTCATTTGGAGATCTACCATATGGAGTTTCACCATACAATACACTGCCCATTGCATTCATTGCAAGAAATTGAGCATTCTTCTTAGATGACTCTAAACCTTCAATATTTGTTTTTTTAACTCTCTTAAAATCTTCATCTGTAAATGCAGGGTTAAATAACTTTTCTTTAGCAATTTCTAAGGTCTTCACCAAATTGTCTGTTAATGTTTCTATGTACATCATTGTTCCATCATTATCACTTGAAAAATTTATTGAACTACCTAATTTTTGTAATTCAACACTAATATCTTCTGATGAAAAATTTACTGTACTTTCATTCATTAACTGAGCAGTTAAATCAGCAACACCAATTTTTTTATCACTTTCTAGCAGAGATCCACCATTTATTTTTAATCTTAAATATACTTTAGGGATTTCATTTGTTTGAGAAAATATTGTTTTTAAACCATTAGAAAAAGTTTCATTATAAAAGCTAGGAATAGTTGGTTTTTTAGGTGAAGATGGATCAGGCTGAATACTTCTATCAAAATTATCAATTGCTTTAACATAGGTTAAATTTTCATATTGAGGATCTTCATCTAAGATAAGATTTGCATTAGGATTAACACTAATAATAGAATCTAATTCTTTAACAAATGGACTTTTAGGTTTAACAGTCATTATAACTGCTTTTCTGTTCTTAATATACTTATTGAAAACTCTCATAATATCTTCTCTAGAAACATCTTTATATCTTTGAATTTCAGAAGAAATATTATATTTTCCCCGTCCCAACCATTCCCAAGAAGATATCATAGATGCCTTTGATGAAATGGAAGTTTTCATGTCAATACTTTGACTAATCATTTCAGATTTAACCATTTCTAAATCTTCATCAGAAAAACTTTTCTCCTCCCATTCAGAGATTGTATTTCTTATATCTGATTCTATGTTATTAAAATAAACCCCTTGATCTTCTTGCCAATCAGGAAATGAAAGAACAGTAAATTTAAATTCCCCAGATAATTCTCTACATGGATGACTAACTCCAGCTTGAATAGCCTTTTCACTTTTAACAAAGTTTTTGTAGAATATAGATTTCTTTCCTTGTCCCATTAAAGATGCTAACATATCTAAAGGAGCCTCGTCTTTATGATAATTTGCTACTGTAGGAAAAATAATATCAGTTAAAGGAAGATAAACATTGTCTGTGTAAGAAGTATATAAATCACTTGACAATCTAGGTACATTCGCTTTTTGCTTTTTCACCTCTGCTCCTCTAGGGATTGAACCAAAATATTTTTCAACTAAATTTAACACATTAGCAGATTTAACATCTCCAGTAATTGATAAAATAGCATTATTTGGGCCATACCATCTTAAAAAGAAATTTTTTAAATCCTCTAAGTCAGCTCTATCTAAATCGTCAACATATCCAATAACAGGTGGATTATAAGGATGAGAAGGTGGGTAAAGAGTTTGACCAATAACTTCATACATCATCCCATATTGCTGACTAATTTGGTTTTGATATTTTTCATTTTTAACTGCATCACGTTGATTTTCAAACTTTTCTGGAGTAACAGCATCTAAGAGAAACCCCATTCTATCAGCCTCTAACCATAATGCAGTTTCAAGATAATTAGAAGGCATAGTTTGAAAATATACAGTTCTATCATAAGTTGTGTTTCCGTTCATATTACCACCCGATTCACTAACAATTTTAAAATGTCTTTCATCTTCAACGTTTTCAGAACCTTGAAACATCATATGTTCAAAAAAGTGAGCAAACCCAGACTTTCCTGCTGTTTCTCTATTAGAACCAACATGATATGTTACATGTACATGAACAATAGGATCAGAATTATCTTCATGAATTAAAACTGTTAAACCATTTGGAAGCTGCCATTTTTCATAAGATATATCAAGTGGGTCAGTACTTGGATTGTTTAATAAAACAGCATTTAAGGGAATGTCATCTTCAGCAAATAAAGAAATTGAAGATGAAAAAATTAAGAAAAATAAAAATAGATTTCTGTTTATATTCATGATAATATTTTTAACATTAATGTCATGCAAAAATATCATAAAATAATAATAATATTAAATAATATTAATTATAGCGCAAAATGTTGATTAGTAAGAGTTTAAAATAGTTCAGGTGAAGTATTAGTAGAATCATTAGAATCAGCACTTTCATCATTCTCATCATTCTCATTTAAATCAGATGGTGAACTTTCAATTTCAGAATTTTCATTAATTTCTTTATTATCAAATGATTCATTTTGAATTAATTCTTCTTCAGAAATATTTTCATCTTCCTCCCATTTTGAAACTTTGGCTACTGAAGCAATTGCATCACCATCCCTCAATCTAATTAATTTAACTCCCTGTGTAGCTCTACCCATTACTCTAAGAGTGTCAACGCCAATTCTAATAGTTACACCAGATTTATTAATCACCATTAAATCATCGTTATCTGTAACATTTTTAAGAGAAATTAAGTTTCCTGTTTTTTCTGTAACGTTAATAGTTTTCACCCCTTTACCACCTCTGTTTGTAATTCTGTAGTCATCAACTGCAGATCTCTTTCCATAACCATTTTCAGAAACTACTAAAACAGTTGAATCAATATCTTCAATACAAATCATTCCAACAACTTCATCTTTTTCATTAGCAAGTCTTATTCCTCTTACACCACTTGCGGTTCTTCCCATTGAACGAACTTTTTCCTCTTCAAAATGAATAGCCTTACCTGACTTAACAGCCATCATAATGTGAGACTTACCAGTTGTCATTTTTGCTTCAAGAAGCTGATCTCCATCTTTGATAGTTATTGCATTGATTCCATTTGTTCTTGGCCTTGAATATGCTTCTAAAGTAGTTTTTTTAACAACTCCTTTCTTAGTACACATCATTATGTAATTTGAATTTATATATTCTTCATCTTTAAGATCTTTGGTGTTAATGTAAGCCATTACCTTATCATCCTTAGGAATATTAATTATATTTTGAATTGCTCTTCCTTTTGAAGTCTTACTACCCTCAGGTATTTCGTAAACTTTTAGCCAGAAGCATCTACCTTGTTCTGTAAAAAACAACATATAATCATGATTATTAGCCATAACCATTTCTTCAACAAAATCTTCATCTCTTGTGGTAGCACCTTTAGATCCAACACCTCCTCTACCTTGTGATTTATATTCATTAAGAGTTGTTCTTTTAATATAACCCAAATGAGAAATTGTAATAAGAACTTCATCATTTGGAATCATATCTTCAATACTAACTTCAGAAGAAGAGTACTCAATATTTGATCTTCTATCATCACCATATTTTTCTTTAACTTCTTTTAAATCATCAGTAAGCATAGTAAATCTAAGATTTTCATCAGAAAGAATTTCATTAAATCTTTTTATCTTATTCATAATCTCTTCATGCTCAGCCTTAATTTTATCCATTTCAAGACCTGTTAACTTTTGAAGTCTTAAATCGAGGATTGCTCTAGCTTGAATATCAGATAATTTAAAATCATTAATTAAACCTGCTCTTGCATCTTCTGGAGTACGTGATGACCTTATTAATTTAATAATAGCATCAAGATTATTAAGAGCAATTAATAAACCTTCGAGAATATGAGCTCTCTTTTCAGCTTGTTTTAATTCATATTTAGTTTTTCTAATTAAAACATCATGTCTATGCTCAACAAAATATTGAATTAATTGTTTAAGATTTAGCAGTTGTGGCCTTCCGGCTACTAAAGCAATATTATTAACACTAAAAGAAGATTGAAGTGCTGTATATTTATAAAGCTTATTTAATACAATATTTGGTATTGAATCTCTTTTTAAATCATAAACAATTCTCATACCATTTCTGTCAGATTCATCTCTAATATCTGAAATACCATCAAGTTTTTTACTATTAACTAAATCAGCAGTTTGTTTAATAAGATTTGATTTATTAACCATGTAAGGAATCTCTTCAACAATAATTCTTTCTCTACCATTTTCTTCATCAAAACGAACTTTCCCTCTTATTACAATCCTACCTCTTCCTGTTTCAAATGCTGACCTAACTCCATCGTAACCATATATTGTTCCTCCAGTTGGAAAATCAGGGGCTTTAACATAATTCATTAAATCAGAAACCTCTAAATCTCCTCTTTTTTCAATATATTGAATACAGCCATCAACAACTTCTGTAAGATTGTGTGGAGGCATATTAGTTGCCATACCTACAGCAATTCCAGTTGTTCCATTCAAAAGAAGATTAGGAAGTCTTGAAGGAAGTACAGAAGGTTCCTTAAGAGTATCATCAAAATTATCATTCCAATCAACAGTATCCTTATCAATGTCTAATAACATATCCTCAGAAGTCTTTCTCATTCTGGCTTCAGTGTACCTCATTGCTGCAGGATTATCACCGTCAACAGAGCCAAAGTTACCTTGACCATCAACCATCATATATCTAAGACTCCAATCTTGAGCCATTCTTACCATTGCATCATAAACAGAGGTATCACCATGAGGATGAAATTTACCTAAAACTTCACCAACAATTCTTGCTGACTTCTTGTAAGCAGTATTAGATCTAACACCAAGTTCATGCATTCCAAAAAGAACTCTTCTATGAACAGGCTTAAGTCCATCACGAACATCAGGAAGGGCTCTTGAAACAATTACTGACATTGAATAATCAATGTACTTAGATTTCATTTCCTCTTCTATATTAATTGATATAATTTTTTCTCCTTCAGACATAGCGATAGTATTTTTATTATTAACAAATTAAATAAATTTACTCTCCCAATCATAAGAAATAGCACTGTTTTTACCTATTAAGTTATGAACAAAACTTGTTAAAAAAAATGATGTTATTAGAACTTATAAATTGTATAATATTACTGTAAATTGCAGTCTAATAGATTAGAAATAAAATTGAAGTAAAAATATGAAAACAGGATTCTCCAATAGAATGAAAGAAGTCTTTACTTTTGTAAGAGAAGAAGTAGTTAGATTAGGTGGTAAAACAATAAGAATTGAACATTTATTTTTAGGAATTATAAGGGATGGAGGTGGCTCAGCTATTGAAGTTCTTAAGAACTTAGAAATTGACCCTGAAGAATTAAAAATTATTATTGAGAATACTATTAATAATAATATAAATATTGTTGTTGAAGATTTAAAATCAGAAGAGATAATTTTCAGTAAACAAGCAGAAAGAATTTTAAAAAAATCAATTTTAGAAAGAAAAAATCTTTTAGAAGAAGAGATTAAAACAATACATGTTTTATTATCAATATTATTAGATGAAAACAATATTATTACCACAACCTTAAAACATCTACATATTGATTATGATATTGTCTTAGATGAATACCAAACTTTAACAAGTGATATTTCATCTGAACATTCTGATTCTTATGAAGAAGAAAATAGTAATGATGACATATTTGGACCAACCAAAACAACAAAAAGTAAAACTTCTAAAAGTAAAACACCAATATTAGATAACTTCGGAAGAGATCTAACGAAATATGCAAAAGAAGGAAAACTAGATCCTATTGTTGGTCGTACAAAAGAAATTGAAAGAGTTTCTCAGATACTTAGCAGAAGAAAAAAAAATAACCCAATTTTAGTTGGAGAACCTGGTGTTGGTAAATCAGCTATTGCTGAAGGTTTAGCTTTAAGAATTGTTCAAAGGAAAGTTGCTAGAATTTTATTTGATAAAAGAATTGTTATGCTTGATTTAGCAGCTTTAGTTGCAGGAACTAAATATAGAGGTCAATTTGAAGAAAGAATGAAAGGTATTATTTCTGAACTAGAAAAAAATAGTGATATTATTTTATTTATAGATGAAATACATACTTTAGTAGGTGCTGGAGGGGCTTCTGGCTCTTTAGATGCCTCAAACATGTTCAAGCCAGCTCTAGCAAGAGGTGAATTGCAATGTATTGGGGCTACAACATTAAATGAATATAGACAACATATTGAAAAAGATGGTGCTTTGGAAAGAAGATTTCAAAAAATATTAGTTGACCCAACTAATGTAGAAGAAACAATTGAAATTTTACAAAACATTAAATCTAAATATGAAGATCATCATAATGTAAAATATACAGATGAAGCAATTATAGCATGTGTAAGTCTTACCAACAGATATATGAATGATAGATTTTTACCAGATAAAGCAATCGATGCATTAGATGAAGCAGGATCTAGAGTACATATCACTAACATTAAAGTTTCAAAAAAAATTACTGATTTAGAAGAAACATTATCTCATGTTACCTTAAATAAGGTAAATGCAATTAAAGCTCAAGACTTTGAAATTGCAGCTCATCTTAGGGATCAAGAAAAAAGTTTAATTAGTTCACTTGAAAATGAAAAAAAACTTTGGGAGAATAATTTAAAAGTAAATAAAGAAATTGTTAATGTTGATAATGTTGCTGATGTAATTAGCTTAATGACTGGTATTACTGTTCAAAGAATAGCATCAAAAGAAAAAAAAGTATTATCCAAAATGGCTGAAAAAATTGCTGAAAAAATTATTGGTCAAGATGATGCAGTCAAAAAAGTAGTTAAAGCAATACGTAGAAATAGAGCTGGCCTTAAAGATCCAAACAAACCAATTGGATCATTTATTTTTATTGGACCAACTGGAGTAGGTAAAACTCAATTAACTAAAACGTTATCAGAAGAGATGTTTGATTCAGAAGAGGCACTAATTAGAATTGACATGAGTGAATATATGGAAAAATTTGCTGTTTCAAGATTGATTGGCGCTCCTCCGGGATATGTTGGTTATGAAGAAGGTGGTCAATTAACAGAAAAAGTTAGAAGAAAACCATACTCAGTTATTTTATTAGATGAGATTGAAAAAGCTCATCCAGATGTTTTTAATTTACTATTACAAGCGTTAGAAGACGGTCAAATGACAGATAGTTTAGGTAGAAAAATTGACTTTAAAAATACTATCATAATCATGACTTCAAATATTGGTTCTAGACAATTAAAAGAATTTGGTAATGGTATTGGATTTAGTACTAGTTCTAAAGAGAGTGATTTAGATGAACATGCTAAAACAATTATCAATAAAGCTCTAAAAAAAGCTTTTGCTCCAGAATTTTTAAATAGAATTGATGATGTTGTTTACTTTAGAAGTTTAAATCAAGAGAATATTAATGAAATTGTTAAAATTGAATTATCTAAAATTATTTTAAGAATTAAAGAACTTGGATACAATGCCAAAATTTCAACTAAAGCTAGTTTATTAATAGCAGAACATGGTTATGATGAAAAACTTGGAGCTAGACCTCTTAAAAGAGCCATACAGAAGCATTTTGAAGACCCAATTGCAGAAATGATAATTAACTCTGAAATAAGCGAAGGGGATAGTATTAAGGTTGATTTAACAAAAGGAAAGAAAGAAATTAATTTTTTAGTTGTAAAAAAAGAGACAAATAAAACTAAATAACTTTTTTACAAAGAGCGCTTATATATTTATAGTGACCTTCTTGAAATGATTTAAAAATTTTACTTCCTTTAACAGAAGCAAAAGAGAATAGGACTTTTTTTAATAATCCTGAAGAAGAATTATTGATTAATTTCTTTCTACTTTCAGTCATTAACTCTGATGCTTGAATGACATTACTTGAAATATCGGTAAAAGAAATTAAATCTATCTTGTTATTAGATAATTTTTGAATATGTTCATCATAATCTTTAGCTAAAAGAAGATCACAATACACAAAATAACCACCTGGCTTAAGAACTCTACTAACTTCATCAACAAAATTAAACATAGATGGATAGCAATGAGATGACTCAACATTAAAAACTATATCAATAGAATTATCAGAAAAAGGTAAATTTTCAGAATCACCGGTTAAAAAAGAAAGATTATTTTGATTATATAATTTGTTACATAAGTCAATTGCAGTTGATGAAATATCAATACCACATATAGATTTTGGATTAAATTTTTTAGCAATGTAAGAAGCTCCTCCACCTCTACCTGAACCAACTTCTACTACATCTAAATTTTCAATAGATAATTTAGAAGCTAAATAGTGATATAATTGAATTGGATACCTTTCATTTTCATCTTCTAATGATAATAGAGGATGGAAATCACTATTTGAATAACCATAATTCATAAATTTAAAATTATCTTCTTTAAATCTACTCGATATAAAATTATACCATAGCTTCCAAGCAAATCTTTTAACTTTTGGAAATAAATTAATTAAAAAGAAGAATATCTTATAAAACAACTATGAGTTAGGTTTCATATAATTAGCCATAGATTCTTCACTCATACCCATAAATGAGAAGCCACCATCATGAAATAAATTCTGCATTGTTACTTTTTTAGTATAGTCAGAAAAAAGTGAGATTGTATATGATGCACATTCATCTGCAGAAGCATTTCCTAATGGAGCTAAATCATCAGAAAACTTATAGAAAACATCAAAACCTTTTACACCACTTCCAGCTGTTGTATCCGTTGGTGATTGAGATATAGTATTAACTCTAACATTTCTTCTCACTCCGTAATGATATCCAAAGCTCCTAGCAATAGATTCAAGAACTGCTTTATTATCAGCCATATCATTATAAGTATGAAAAACTCTTTGAGCAGCAATATAGGAAAGACCTACAATAGAACCCCATTCACTCATAGCGTCAAGATTCCATGCTGCTTGCATTACTTTATGAAAAGAAAGGGCAGATACATCAAAACCTTTCATAGTGTAATCATAATTTTGAGCAAAGTAAGGATTTCCTTTTCTAACATTTACTGACATCCCAATTGAATGAAGAACAAAATCAATTTTACCACCTAATTCTTTAACAGATTCAGAAAATAAATTATTTAAATCATCCATGTTTGTTGCATCAGCGGCTATAACTTTAGAATTAGTTTCTTTAGCCAATTGATCAATTGTCCCCATACGTAAAGCAATAGGAGCATTTGTTAATACAAATTTAGCTCCTTCTAAGTGTGCTTGTTGTGCAACTTTCCAAGCTATAGATTTATTATCAAGTGCACCAAAAATAATACCTCTCTTTCCTTTTAAAATATTATGACTCATAATTAAATGTTAATTTTTTACAAATATATACTTATTGATTTAATAATTCTTTTGCATTTAAAATAGCTGCATCTGAAATACTTTTTCCACTTAATAATTTTGCTATTTCAACAACTCGATCATTCCCCTCTAAATATACAGCTCTTGTTACAGTTGAGTTTTGTAGAGCTTTTTTAAAAACCTTAATATGAAAATCGGATTTAGAAGCAATTTGAGGTAGATGAGTAATCGATAATAATTGTGAAGTAAAACTAATTTTTTTCATTAAATCACCCATATAACTTGCAATATCACCAGAAACTCCAGTATCAATTTCATCAAAAATTAATGTTTTATTAGAATAATCCTTAGACAATAGGAACTTTATGGCTAACATAAGTCTTGAAACCTCCCCTCCTGAAGCAACTGATGATAAACTTTTAACACTATTACCCTTGTTAGCACTAAAACAAAATTCAACACAATCATTTCCAGTAAAATTATAATTCTCTCTTTTTTCAACAGAAATTTTAAAACTTGCATGAGGAATAGACAAGGATTTCAAAGTTTGTTCAATTTCTCTTTCAAATTTATTACAAACTTTTTTTCTTGAGAATGTAATTTTATCAGCTAGTTTAGAAATAACTTCTAGTTGATCATTAATTTTTAAGTTAAGATCATTGATATTTTGTGAATAATTTGAAAAAGAAAGAATCTTTTTTTCTAAATTTTCAATAATTAAAAACAACTCATCAATAGATGTAACTCTATGCTTAAGAAATAAATTATTTAAAACATTTAACCTCGAGGATAATTTATTTATTTCTAGTGGATTAGAATCTAAATTATTTCGATATGAAAGAATTTCATCAGAAATATCATTTAAATCAATAATATTTGAATGAATCCTTTCAGTAAGATTTGAGAAATTTTCAAACTTTAAAAAATCTTTATAAATTTTATTAAGATTAGATATTATACCTAAATCTGACGATAAATATTCAGAAGATGAAGAGATTAATTTGGAAATATCTTCAGAATTAGATAAAATAAGAAGTTTTTTTTCGATAATTTCTTTTTCATCTTTTTTAAGATTTACATCAATTAATTCTTGTAATTGGAATTTAAAAAAATCAAGTTCTAGAGAAGATAAATTACTTTTTGACTTGATATCATGTAGAGATTTTAAAAAATTATTATAAATAATAAATTCGTTTTGATATTTTTCAATAAGATTATGATTATTAGCTAATCTATCTAATATATTAATTTGTTCATCTTCCTCTTTAATAAGTAATGATTCATTTTGAGAATGAATTTCAATAAGGTATGTAGATAGTTCTTTAATTTTAATTAACGTTACAGGAGTATCATTAATAAATATCCTACTAGTCCCCTTAGCGGTAATTTCTCTTCTTATTATAGTTTCTGATTCAAAATCTAAATTATGTTTAGAAAAATAAGCTTTTAATGTTGCATCAATTTTAAAAACTGCTTCAACAATACATTTTTTATCATTTGTGTAATTTTTTTCTAATCTCTTTCCAAATAATAATGAAATAGAATTTAATAATATAGATTTACCAGAGCCAGTATCTCCAGATATTACAGTAAAGTCATTATTAAAATCTAATGATATTTCATCAATTAGGGCATAATTTTTAATATATAAACTTTTAAGCATTTTTTATCTTTCTATCTTATTTTGAGTAATCCCTTGGTATTTTGATGAGTTTGTGGGATCAATTTCTGTTAAAACCTTAACTATTCTTGCCTGTTCGTTAGGAAAAGCTTCAGAATAAATCTTAGTTATCTCATCAGATTTAGCATCAAAAAAAAGTTTTAATATAAATGCAGATGGGTTCTCTCTAAATACACTTTTTAAAGACTCTAAAGATTCAGTAATTTCATATCTCGCATCATCAGGTTCTTCAGCTAATTTATCAAGTCCAAGTCTATGATAAGCATAAAGAGTTCTCTGATAGTCAGAATATCTTGGGTCTGCTAAGTCATGAGCAAGCCAATATCTATTTCTATCACTTTCAAATGCTTTCCACCCCTTTTGTGGAGCATTCTGTGCATTAGAAACAATTTTTTGTGCCTTTCCAAAATATTCCATACCGCCATCTTCAGAAAATGTAGCAAAATCTAAACCAATAATTATATTAATATAAAAACCGATAACAGAAGTTAAATTAGATAAATGAGTATTTTCAGTAAACTCTAAAGCTTGAAACTCTAAATAATTAAATCTAAAATTATTATCTTGATAGTTAAATAATGTTGATTTATATGATGTCCCGTAAATAGGTCTAGTGCTTTGTATTTGAATACTTCCCTCAAATTCATCATTAGATATCATTTTACTGATATTTATGAGTATAGAACATTCAATTCTTTCTTCACTTTGGAAATTTGTATTTGTCCATTTTGTATTATTTACAAACTCATATAAATCACTTTGTAAAGAATTAAATATTTTTTTATCACTTGTTTGAATTTGATTAGCATTAACTCTAATATTACATATTAATTCCTGTGCATTTAATTCTGAGAAAACAAATAATAATATGATTAAAAACCTCATTTAAGTAAGTTCAATTATTTTATCAAAAATGTCCTTTGCAACTTCAATTTTATCTTTTAATTTAAAACTATAAACATTAGATGCTTTATCAATAATTGTAATTTTATTTGTATCATAATTAAATCCAGAATTTTTATCTTGTAATGAATTTAATATAATTAAATCAAAATCTTTTTTAATTAATTTTTCTTTAGCATTAATAATTCCGTTTTCAGTCTCTAATGCAAAACCAACAATAATTTGATTTTTAGTTCTAATAGTTGATGCAAACATTGCTATATCATTAGTCTGCACTAATTCTAAATTAATATTTTTATTTTTTAATTTACTTGTAAATACATCTTTAGGCTTAAAATCTGAAACAGCTGCAGCAAAAATTATTATATCATATTTTGGTAGATGAGCTTCAACTTCATTAAACATATCTTCTGCACTAACAACATTAATAACATCTAACCTCTCCTTTTCAATAACTTGATCAGTAGGACCGCTAATCATAGTAACATTTGCCCCTAAAGATATTGCAACTTTAGCAAGAGAAAACCCCATTTTACCAGAAGAATAATTACTAATATATCTAACTTTGTCAATAGCCTCTCTAGTAGGGCCAGAAGTAATTAATATTTTCTTACCTTTTAGAATGAGTTTATCCTCTAAATCTAACTTAATAAAGCTTATAATTTCTTCAGGCTCACACATTCTTCCTTCTCCTTCAAGCCCACTAGCGAGAAAACCATATGTTGCAGGTATATGAATATTAGAAAATGAAGTAAGTTTATTAATATTATTTATTGTTGAAGGGTGTTTATACATATCCAAATCCATTGCAGGCGCAAAATAAACAGGACATTTTGCAGATAGGTATGTCGCTAGCAGTAAATTATCACAATTTCCTTGAACCATTTTAGACATTGATTTTGCTGTTAGAGGAGCAATTATCATTAGATCTGCCCATAAAGATAACTCAACATGATTATTCCAAGTATTACTTTCTGAGTCAACTAAATCTAGTAATACATCATTTTCTGATAATGTAGAAAGAGTTAATGAGGTAATAAAATTAGCTGATTCTGGAGTTTGAATAACTTTAACTTGAGCTCCAGATTTTTTAAGCAATCTAACAATTGAAGCAGATTTATATGCTGCAATACTAGCTGTAATTCCAAGTAAAACGTTTTTACCATTAAGCATAAAGCTTCTTATTTATTCAGAATCTTTTGTTTCAATAGATTCTTCATCAGTATCTTCCTTTGTATCTCTGACATAAATTTCGTCATTAAGAAGTTCTTGCATTGCAATTGCCCAAGGTTTAGGTAAACTTTCATAAAATTTAGAAACTGCAATTTGTTCTTGATTTTCGAAGACTTCGTCTAGTTGCTCTTGATCTAAAGCAAATTCTTCTAGTTTTGAAAGAAGCTCTTCTTTCATCTTTTCATTAATCTGTTTACTTCTACTTGATAGTATTGATACCGCCTTAAAGACATTACCAGTTTTTTCAACAAAATCATTAACATTTCTAGTGATTGTAGATTTTTCAGCACCTGTTCTTTTAAATTTCATTTTTTGATTGTTTTAATTCTTCAATTGAGTTATTAGTTTTATTAAATGTGTCTGACACTTGATCTTTAAATTTTGAGTTCGGATAATTATCAATGAATTGCTCATAATTTGATAAAGTCTGAATAAGTCTATTTTCTTTTTTGGAAGAGATACTATTAACTGCTAGTAAATAAGATGATTGTAAAATAATAAATTGGATCTCTTCACGATGTATAATTTCAGGAAAATCCATTAAAACATTATTTAAAGATATAATAGCTGCTTTATAATTTTCTGTTGTATAATATTGTTTAGCATTAGCAAACTGTTTGTCAGAAATTTTTTGTCTCAATTCATCAATTAATAAATTACAATTTATTAAACTATCACTATTAGGATACTTATTAATAAACTCTTGTAACTTATTAATAGCTTTAGTTGTATTTGAAGGGTCAAGAGTATAATCGGGAACTTCCATATATAAGGAATATGCACTCATATACTTACATTCTTCAGCATGAGTACTGTTTGGGTAATCTTGTAGAAACCTATTAAAAAGATAAGTGGCAGTTAAAAAATCTCCTGTGGAATAATGTGTATATGCAAAATAATATGATAACTCCTCATACTTAGAAGAACCTTTAAATGAAGTCATTAATTCATTAAAAATTGGCATAGCTCTATTAAAATCAGCACTATTATAATATTCAAGAGCTTTAGAATATTTAAATTCAATATCATTACTTTTTAGCACTTTTTGATATTTACCACAAAAGGCAAAACAAAACATTAATAAAATTATAAATATATTTTTCATGATGTATAATATTTTTCAAAGGTAAAATCAATAATTGGATAATCCTAAAAAAATTTCTTCTCTAGGAAAACGAAATAATAAACAATTATTGTGTTAGAATAGAAGTAATTTTAGAGGACTTTGGACTAGTAGTTGAATAAAAATAATTAATTAACTCTCCGGAATCACTAACTAAATATTTTTGGAAATTCCATTTTACATTAGAATTTGATATTCCATTTTTATCTTTTTGAGTTAACCATTGATATAAAGGATGTTTATTACCCCCTCTAACATCTATTTTTTCAGTTAGTAAAAATGATACTCCATAATTTGTAGAACAAAATTCTTTTATCTCAGATTCATCTTTTGGTTCTTGACCGCCAAATTGATTACAAGGTACACCAACAACTATTAATTTATCTTTAAATTCATTGTAAAGCTCTTCTAAAGCCTTGTATTGAGGAGTAAAACCACATTTTGAAGCAACATTAACGAATAAAACAAACTTACCTTTAAAGGAATTAAAATTAATACTTTCACCATCTATATTTTTTAAATCTAATTCATAAAAAGATTGTTGACTATAGATTAATGAGGATGAAGATATTAACATAATAAATATTATTAGAATTTTTTTCACTTTAATATTAATTTTAGAGAAGTATGAAGCTTATTTGAAATATTAGTCAAAGGTAGTCTTAAAATATTGTTACATAAGCCAAAATATGATAATAAAGCTTTTATTCCAGATGGATTACCTTCACTATACAAAAAATGATAAAACTTTTCTAAATCTTTATGAATCTTTAATGCTTGTGATTCATCATTATTTAAAGCAGATGAAACCATTGATGAAAATTCTTTTGGATGAGATTGGCCAATAACAGAAATTACTCCAATTGCTCCCATAAAAATCATTTTAACTGTTAGTGCATCATCTCCAGAAAGAACAGAAAAACCAGATGGCATATTATTAATAATCTCATCAATCTGATTAAGATTTCCTGAGGCTTCTTTAATAGCAATAATATTTTCAAATTCATTTGCTAATCTTAAGCAAGTTGAAGCATCAAGATTAACACCAGTTCTTGAAGGAACATTATATAAAATTATTGGTAATGATGAAACTTCGGACAATCTTTTAAAATGTAAATACAAGCCAAGTTGAGAAGGTTTATTATAATAAGGAGTTACTGATAAAATAGCATCAATTCCATTTAAGTCTAATATTTTAAATTCATTTTCTACATTTAATGTATTATTTCCTCCTATACCAACGACAATAGGTAATCGTTTGTCATTAACTTTAACAGTAAAATTAATGATATCTTGTTTTTCTTTAATAGATATTGAGGGTGATTCGCCAGTAGTTCCTAAAATAACAAGAAAATCAACACCCCCATCAATAACATAATTTATTAATTTTGATAGAGATATAAAATCAATTGAAAAATCTAAATTAAAAGGAGTTACTAAAGCAACTCCAGTACCATCAATTTTATTAATCATTTATTTATAATTTGTAAATAGTGTTTAATTTCCGACATTAGTCTTTCCATCTTATTTTGATTTTCTTTAATTGAAATCATCAAATCATAGATTTCATAACCATCTTCATGTTGACCAATTTTAAAACGTGCTATAGAGCTAGCAACTAGATATTTAATTGGAATACAAGAGCTGTCACATAAATTAATTAGTATATCATATTCCTTTTTTATAAAATTATCTATAATATAATTTTGAGGTTTATAATACCAGTTTAAATCTTTAAGATAAAAAAAATCATATTGGAGTTTAGGAGTGTGACAATATGATAGTTTTTTAGCATTAACATATCCAAGTGCTTTAACATCCTTTTTAAGATCAAAAAAATATGAAATAAAAGGTTGAATTTGTTTTATTTGATATTCATTAGTTGCGTCATAAAGAATACCAATAGATTTAGCATTATCTAAATTACAAACAGATTTTAGCCGCTTATTATTAGTAAGTTCTCTATGAAAGACCCATTGACCAATTTTTAACTTAAATTTTTCTAAATATGTCATTTTAATAAATTAAAAAAATCTTCTATTGATAGAATTTTAATATTAAGGTCTTGAGTCTTTTTAAGCTTACTTGGACCGATATTTTCGCCACCTAATACAAAACTAGTTTTTTTAGAGATACTAGATATGTTTTTACCATCATTTTCATCAATAATTGTTTTAAGCTGATCTCTTGAATAATTTTCAAATTTTCCAGATATAACAATATTCATTCCTTTTAATAATTGCGATTTACTATTTGAATTTTTATAAGTAAATTTTAGTCCATGAAATTTTAAGTCATCTATTAGACTAATATTTTCTTTAATAGAGAAGAAATCAATTATACTGCTAGAGATTCTATCACCAATTTCATTAACATCAATTAAATCGTCATAATTAGCAGAAATTAAATTATCAATAGATTTATAGTATTTACAAAGCTTTAATGAAACCGTCTCCCCTACATGCCTAATACCAATGGAAAAAAGAACCTTTTCAAAAGGAATATTTTTAGATTTCTCTAAACCATTAATAATATTTTCTGCCCATTTATTTCCATCCTTTTTAAATGGAAGGAGATCTTCAATATTAAGATTATATAAATCTGAAATTTTTTCAATTTTATTATTCAATAATAATAATGAAATTGTCTCAGGACCAAAACCTTCAACATTCATAGCTTTTTTAGATATAAAATGTTCAAACCTGTTTTGAATCTGAATAGGGCAAAAAAGTTGATTTAAACAATAATGTTTTGCATCACCTTCATTTCGTACAAGTAGAGAGTTGCATTCTGGACAATTTAAAATATAATTAATTGGAACTGAAAAAATATCTCTATAATTGTAATCAACAGAAACTATTTTTGGAATAATTTCTCCACCTTTTTCAATAAAAACTTTATCATTAATTCTTAAATCTAATTTATTTATTTGGTCTTCGTTATGTAATGAAGCTCTCTTAACTGTTGTGCCAGCTAAATTTACAGCTTCAAGAATAGCAACAGGTGTAATTGCACCAGTTCTTCCAACTTGATATTTAATATCTAGTAACGTTGTTAACGCTTGTTCTGCCTTAAACTTATACGAAATAGCCCACCTAGGTGATTTTGCAGTAAAACCTAATTTATTTTGAATAGATAAACTATTAATTTTAATTACTATACCATCAATTTCATATGGAAGATTATTTCTTTGATTATCCCAAAAATCAATAAAACTTATAACGCCATTTATAGAAGAAAACTTTTTAATTTCATTAGGAACTTTAAAGCCAAAACTCTTTGCAATTTGTAAATTTTTAAAATGGCTATCAGAGGGTAAATCATTACCAAGCATAAAATAAAGATAACAATCTAATGGCCTAGTAGCTACAATAGTGGAATTTAATAACTTCAATGAACCCGAAGCAGTATTTCTAGGGTTTGCATATAGTTCTAAGCCATCATTTAAACGAATCTTATTTAGTTGATTAAAACCATCAATAGTTAAAAAAATTTCACCTCTCATTTCAATTTTTGAAGGATAGGATCCCGAAAGTTTAAGAGGAATACTTTTGATTGTTTTTACATTTTCTAAAACATTATCACCACTAACACCATCTCCTCTAGTTAAAGCCTGAACTAACAAACCATTCTCATAAATTAAACTGATAGATATTCCATCATATTTAAGCTCACAAACATACTCAAAGTCATCTGATATTACTTTTTTCACTCTGGTATCAAAATCAATTAATTCTTGTTCAGAATATGTATTATTTAAAGATAACATTGGATAGGAATGTTTTATCGTCTCAAATCCAGTAATAAGTCCTCCACCTACTCTTTGAGTAGGTGAGTTTATATCAAAAAAGCTAGGATTTTGTTCTTCCAACACTTTTAATTCCTTTAAAAGTTGGTCAAATTGGTAATCTGTTAATTTAGGCTGATCTTGAACGTAGTAAAGATGATTATGTTTATGTAATTCTTTTCTTAAAAAAATTATTTTTTCTTTAACATTCATCTATTTCTTATAAGGTAAATGAGAGTCATGAAGAATTATTCTAAGCTTATCATTCTGATCTTTTTTATAAACAAATGAAAATTCAACTTTTAATACGCCTTCATTATTTGTGAAAAAATAATTCCCCATTGCTAATGCTATATCATCAAATATTTTAACACTTGAATTCTCCCATTTAATATAAGACCAAGATTTTAAAGCAAATCCTGAATCTTCAGAAAAATTATTATTATTTCCAATAAAATAAGAGAGAGCTCCTTCTTTAGTTTTTCTAAACTGATTTTCGGACGCAAGTGTTGGTTTAAATAAAACCTCTCCAATTTCATAATAATATAATCTATCTATAAAATCAGAAGTTGCTTTAGAAATATTAATATTATTTTGATGTAATGAAACAATTTCTAAAAAAGAATTTGACCAATCATTTTGAGCTTGTAATACATCTTCCTTTGTTATCATAATTAATAAAATTTTACTTAATCAAAAATAATTATTTCTTATTAGCTTTTATCATTCTATCTTTACCATTTAAATCTTTTTTCAACTCTATATTAACAAAATTATTTCTCTTTAAAATTAATATAATTTCATTTTCAAACATTTCATTTATTTCAAAAAATAAAAAGCCATTTGAATTTAAATGTTGTGAAGCAAAAACAGATATAAAATTATAAAATAATAATGGATCTGTGTCTTTAACAAATAGTGCATTATGAGGTTCAAAGTTCAAAACATTATTATGCATTTTTTTCTTTTCAGATTCTAAAACATATGGTGGATTACTTACTATTAAATCATATTTTTCATCTGTTTTAAAGGTAAAAACATCTTCACATAAGAAATTTATATCAAGCTTATAATTATCAGCATTTTTTCTAGCAATTTTAATTGCGTTTGAAGAAATATCAATAGCTGAAATATTTGCTGATGAGTTTTTTGCTAGTGATATTGAAATACAACCTGAACCTGTTCCAATTTCTAAAACTTTATTAAATTTATTCTCTAATATCCAATTAATTAGTTCCTCGGTCTCAGGGCGGGGAATTAAAACATATTTATTAACAAAAAATGAAAGATTAAAAAAGTTAGCCTTTCCTAGAATATACTGTATAGGTTTATCAAGTTTTAAATTATTGATAATCAAATTAATTTTATTTTCATGATTTAAACTTATAATATTATCACTGTTTAAAATCACATGAATCTTATTAAATCCTAATATTTCCTGAATAACAATATAAGCAATTGAAGTAGTTTCTTCATTTGAATAATTATTAATTTTTTTAAGAAATAAAGGAATTATATTACCAACTTTAAGCATTGTACAAATATATTAAATCCTTATTTTTGAAGAATGATGAATCATGATTTATATATGGAAAAATGTTTAATCCTAGCAAAAAAAGGAATGCAAGATGTTTCTCCAAACCCAATGGTTGGTTGTGTAATTGTATATAAGGATAAAATCATTTCTTCAGGATATCATATGAGTTATGGGTCTCATCATGCGGAAGTTAATGCAATTAAAAATTCTATAGATAAAAAAATACTTTCACAATCTACCTTATATGTTAATCTAGAACCTTGTAGCCATTATGGTCAAACACCTCCATGTTGTGATTTAATTGTAAAATATAAGATACCAAATGTAGTAATTGGAACAGTGGATCCATTTTCATTAGTTTCGGGCAACGGTATTAATTTTTTAATCAAAAACAATGTTAATGTAACTTGTGGTGTTTTAAAGTCAAAATGCGAAAGTTTAAATAAGAGGTTTTTTATTTATCACAAAAAGAAGAGGCCTTATATAATTTTAAAATGGGCAATGAGCAATGATGGTCTTATTGCGCCTAGTAATCAAATCACTCCATTCTGGATGACTACTAAAAAATCAAAGCTAGAAGTTCATAAGTGGCGAGCACAAGAAGATAGTATTCTTGTTGGAACTAATACTGTTAAAAAGGATAATCCTTTTTTAACAGTTAGAGATTATGATGGTAAAAACCCTATAAGATTGATTATTGATAGAAACTTATCATTAGATTTAAATAGAAATTGTTTTAATGATGAATCAAGAACTTTAATTTTTAATAATAAAATAAATATTGAAAAGAATAATTTAATCTATGTAAAATCAGACTTTAACAATTTAGTTAAAGACATTTTAAAACATTTGTATTCTTTAAAGGTAATTTCATTAATTGTTGAAGGAGGCAAACACACAATTGATAAATTTATTGAATCTAACAATTGGGATGAAGCAAGAGTTTTTACATCCAAAGAAATACTTAAAAAAGGAATTTCATCTCCTAAAATCAAAAGTAATCCAAGAATTACAAAAATCTTTGATACTGACAGATTAGATATTTATTATAATGATTGATTTGTTTATATCTGTTTTATTATTTAATATTCTAGTAATCTTTTTTAAATTATTTGAAAAATACAAGATAGATAATCTGCAGGCACTTATAACAAATTACATTGTTTCATTTTTAATTTCATGTTCCTTAATAAAAAAGGATTTAGTGTTTACAGATTTTCATAATCAAATTTGGTTTTCACATGCATTAATAATTGGAATACTTTTTATTTCAATTTTTAATCTTTATGCATATAGTACTCAAAAAATTGGTATAGCACTAACATCAGTTAATAATAAAATGTCTTTTATAATTCCTGTTATTGCATCATTCTTTATTTATAACGATGAGATTTTCACATTAAATAAATTAGTTGGTATTTCACTTGCTTTAGTTGGAATATTTCTTGCTTCAACAAAAAATACAGGCTTAATATTTGATAAAAAATATATCTGGTTATTAATCATATTATTTTTAGGACAAGGAATTGCCGATATTATTTTAAATGATTCTAAACTCTATATAGGAAATAATGATTTACTTACATTTTTTCTTGTTTTATTTTTAAGTGCAAGTATTTTTGGAATTATAATAGTATCTATAAAATCTATTTTTGGAACAGTAAAAATAAAATTCAAAAATATTATTGCAGGAATTATATTTGGTGTTCCAAATTTTTATTCAATACTTTATTTTCTAAAAGCTTTACAGTCACCAGATTTGATTTCTAAAACATCATTTGTATTTCCATTAACAAGCGTGGCAATAGTAGTTTCAACAACTTTAGTTGGGATATTTTTTTACAATGAAAAATTATTTTTAAGGAATTATATTGGCATTTTAATTGCTATAATTTCAATTTTTATAATATCATATTAATGTTATTTAACGATCAATATAATGAATTATTAAAACCCTCTAAAGGATTTTATAAATCAAAAGGATCAAAATTTATAACATTTGCATATATAGTTTATAATACAGGAGATGTAAATAAACTTTTAAATAAAATTAAGCAAGAAGAGAATGGAGCAAATCATTATTGCTATGCATATATATTAAACCCTGATAAATCATCAGTATATTCAAATGATGATGGAGAACCATCTAATACCGCTGGAAAACCAATATTAGGTCAAATTAGATCTAAAGATTTAACAAACACTTTGATTGTGGTTGTAAGGTACTTTGGGGGTGTAAAACTTGGTATAAGTGGCCTGATTAAAGCCTACAAGGAATCTGCCTGTCAAGCATTAGAAAATGCATCTATTATTACTAAAGATATAAAAGAGAGTTACAAAGTAATATTTCGTTTTGAGCAAACAAATTATGTTATGAGAGTACTTAAGAAATATGATGTTAAAATTCTAGATAATAAATACAATGAATTTTGTGAAGTCTTTTATATTGTAAAAAAAATAAATGCTGATATTGTAAAAAATGAATTATTAAAAAATCATAAAATTAAAGTTAAATTACAAAAAATATAAAATGAAATTATTAAAAGAATTATGCCAAACTCAGGCCCCGTCAGGTGAAGAATTTTTAATGACAGAGTATATCTTAAAGTTTATTAATATTGAAAAAAATAATTGGAAATTTAAGCCTGAAATTTATTTTGGTAAAGATTTTCAGGATTCAATAGTCTTATGCTTTGGAAAACCTAAAACTGCAATTTTTGCACATATGGATTCTATCGGTTTTACTGTTGGATATAATAATGAACTCATTAAAATTGGCGGACCAGTTACTGACAATAAAATTGTATTAGTTGGACATGATGAAATAGGTTTAATTGAAGGGGAAATAATTAAGAAAAAAAATAAAATTTATATTGAATTTGAAAGAGAAATTAATCGTGGTACATCTTTAACTTTTAAAGTCAATTTTAGAGAAACTTCTTCTCATGTTCAAACCTCATATTTAGATAATCGTTTAGGAGTATGGAATGCATTAAGAGTTGCAGAAACTCTAGAAAATGGAATTATTGTATTTTCATGCTGGGAAGAACATGGAGGAGGATCTGTAGGATATCTATCAAAATTTATTTATGAAAAATTTAATATAAGACAAGCATTAATTTCAGATATAACCTGGATAACAGAAGGAATAACTGATGGTAGTGGCGTTGTTATTTCATTAAGAGATAGTGGGATTCCAAGAAAAAAATATATTAATAGAATAATAGAAATTGCAAAAAAAAATAATATTAAATTCCAATTAGAGGTAGAAAAATCTGGCGGAAGTGACGGTAATGAAATTCAAAAAAGCCCCTATCCTATTGATTGGTGTTTTATTGGTGCTGCTGAAGATAACGTACATAGTCCAGATGAAAAAGTAAACAAAAATGATATACAAGAAATGGTTAAACTTTACAATGTTCTAATGAAAGAATTAAATTAATTCTTAAAGCAGATATCAACAATATTATTATCAAAAATTAAAGTATCCACAAAGTTTGATAAATTGATATTATACTTGTAGATGTGTCCAATATTATCAAGATCATTTATAAAAAGAAAATCTGAGTAAGCATCAGTGCTGTCATTTAAAGCATACTTTTCTGAATTAATCCTTAACAAATTAGCATTAATAGATATGAGAGGATTAATATTAGTAGCTAATTTATTTGTTCTATAAACACCTCCTTCAGCTAAAAAATAAAAATTTGTTGATGAAGAGTTTGCAATTAAATTATGTGCATTAAATATTCCACTAAGATTCTCATAAAAACTGACACTTAAATCGTCAGGATAAATACTGTAAATAGAAGCTTCAGAATTAGGGTAATTACTACTGTTATAAACGCCTTTACAAAGAATGTATATATTGCCAGAATTAACTGCTGAATTTGGGTTATCTCCAATTATTAAATTTCCAGAAAAATCTGCTAATGAAACTAAACTATCTTTATAAGTAATAGTAATTAGTGTAGAGTCCTTTAATGAGGTATTACCGCCATTTAAAACAAAGGATTTATTAAGTTTATTTAAAATAAATGATGGTGAAGTATTTACGCCAGTTTCAATTTCTGAAATAATTTCATAGCTTAATAAATCTACTTCCTTAACTAAGGATTCTTCTTTATCTGTAACAAAAATACGATTTTGTGATATTGCAGAGCTCATCTGTGGGTTTGAAAAACCTGCAACACTACCAAGTAAACTAAAATTATTAATATCAATAATATTTAACTCATTATTTAAAATAAATAACTTAGAGCCATAAACAGAGGCATTTTTACTATTTAATAAATTAAAACCATTAACGTTATAAAAGATATTATTTTGAATTTCACTACTACCCTTAGGTATAAAATTAATATTCTGCGGAGTTATAAAATATGTACCCTTTCCATAATCATTTGGGAAATACAAATCTTCTTCTGAATCTTCAGAACAAGAAGCTATTAATAAAAAGATAAAAAAGTATATAGATAATTTTTTCATAATCATAAACAAATATAAAAAAAGGGATGCCATTAAGACACCCCTTTTTTATGAATTTATGAAAAAATTAATTAAAACAGTAATTTCCAGGAATAACTGAAACTTGAACTGAATCTAATAAATTCCCCTGTAAGTTATATTTATATGACCATCCATTTTGAACATAATCTACCGCATCAGTTCCATATATATAATTATTATCTAAAGCTGTTTTATAAAAACTTCTATTAATAATTGGATTTGTTGGTAGTGTATTATTGTTAATATTAAATGAATAAATTGAAGTACTAAAATTTCCATTATTAAAATATAAAACATCTTTACTTTCATTAATCATTAATCCTTTGGGGTGATTTCCTAATTCAAAGCTAAAAGATGATACTATTTCACCATTTGAAATTTTCACAAGCTTTCCTTGTGTTTCACTTTCGACATTCCAATTAGCATCATAATAAGTTGCGCCAGAGCATAAAACCCAGATATCATTGTTTACATCTACAACTACACCTGAAGGCTTGTCACCGACTGTTAATGTTGACACAAGCATGTCAGAATAAACATCAATAATTGAAACAGTAGAATCAACAGAATAACCACCAATATTACATACATAAACAAGATTATCATTTACACAAAGTGCTTCAGGACCTTGACCACAATTAATTGCTGAAGTAATTTCATTAGTTTCCAAATCAATGACCTGTACTGTATTAGAAAACCAATCTGATACATAAGCTTTATTTACATCAACTTGAATAATATTTCTAGGCCCTGAAAATCCATTAATTGTTGTTACATATTGTAAAGAATCAATAGTAGCGACTTCAATTTTTGCAGAACCATTTACAACTATGTATGCGTTATCATTTATTATAGACATTGATTGTACCACATCTCCTAAAGGAAAAGAGTTTATTGAAGAAAAAACATTATTTGTTACCTGATTATTATCATCTACATATGATAAGCTTCCATTACCAGAGCCAAAGTTACCTTCGTTAGTAACAAAATAACCTGATGAAAACTGATTATTATTGTTAATATTAATATTTTCTTTAGAACATGAGAAAAAAGTAAAACTAATAATTAATAGAGTTAGAGATTTAGATATATAATTTTTCATTTTTTTATTTATTGTTTAGTTAATTTAAATTGAATATTAAGAAGAATTTCTCTTCTTGGGTTTGGATAATTTTCATAGGATTGATATGAATTATTAAATAAATTAATTACTTTAAGAGAATATTCAAATCGAGCTTTAGGCTTTAAATATTTTATTAAAAAATTATTTAATAAATAATCATCTAGGAAATTAGATTGATCTGAAACAGTGTAAACTTGACCGTTGTATAGAACACTATAAATGAGTTCAAAATCTTTCATTTGATACTTAATGCTAAAGTTGCATTTATTTAAAGGAACATACCTTAATTGTTTACCAAATGAATTGTCAAGATTATTTATAGGAGTTTGATTTGTTGTTTTTGTAAATGAATAATTTAAATTAAATAATAATTTATTTATAGACATGTAAGAATTTAACTCAAGACCCCTGCTCCAAACATTTTTTATATTCTCTGGCATCCAAATTCCATTTTGCAAAGGGAGCCATGTTATCCAATTATCTACATTTTGAGAGAAAAATGTTAAATCATAATTTAATTTATTTCTAGAACGTGATATTGAAAATTCATAATTAATAGATTCTTCTGATAATAAATTTACATTTCCTAGTGAACCTGAGCTTGCCCAATATTTATCATTAAATGTTGGTACTCTAAAGTTCCTATTTATTAAAAATGAAAAATTAAATTTATTAAGCTTATATATTGCTGATAAAGAAGGGATAATTGGAACTTTTAAATCTTTTCTAAGCTCATGTCTAAGACATGAATTGATAGTTAATTTTTTATTTAAATATTTATATTTTATAAATGAAAAGAAATTATTTTCAGTAATATTTTGTGATATTAAAGAAGATGAATTAACATAATTATTATTGAAGGTAAATTCTAATTCAAAAGTAGATTTAGCTAGACTTTTATAAACATTTAATCTAGAGTAAAATGATTTATTAATATAAGAACTATATAAATCAGTATCAGTGTAAACAAAATCCTCAATGATTAATGAATTCTTAAAATTAAAAACAACAAAGCTATTTTTATGAGAATAATTAATCAAATATCTATAAGAATCATCATATTGCTTTGCATTTGAAAAAGAGTTCGTCATTAAAACAGGTATTTCTCTATCATATTTAGAGATCCATAGTGATGAATTTAAAAAATTCTTTTTGTTTAACTTATATGCAAAGTTTGATTTAAACTCTTTTGATAGAATTAATGCATGACTATTTGTATCTATTGGATTATTAGGTCTAGATGTGTTTACAAATAGAAAATTATTTTTATCAGTAGTAGATCTAAAATATATAGATGAAGCAAAATAATCATTTGAATAATTTAATGATATATTGTTAGAATTTAGTCCAGAATTATTCATGTCCAAACTATATTTAAATATTTGTTTTTTTATAAAGTTTAAATCTTCCTTTAAATATAAAGTTGCCCCTAATGCACCACTACCAAACAAACTAGATAAACCTCCTTTGACAATTGATAAATTGTCAAAGGAATAAGAATTAATTAAATTAAAGTCAAAAACTCCTGTACTCAAAGAGTTTAATGGAATCCCTTCCCAAAGTATTAAAGTATGAGAACTAGATGTTCCTCTAAAAGATGAAGTAGCAAGAGCGCCATATTTTTTTATATAAAAACTAGAGTTAAATTGCAAAAAATCACCTATGTTATCTGAGGGAAAAACTAGATTTCTTAAATGATTAAAATTTTTAATCTTTGATCCAGTATTTTCAAAACTTAATTTATTTTCTACTAATGTAACTTCAGGAAGTATAATAGTATCTAAGATCTGAGCATTTGCTAGGCTAGCAAATAAAGACAAACAATATATGTATATGTATATATATTTCATAAGTCATATCGTTTTACACAGAAACGTTAATCTTATTATGAAATTAGCAGGTCTTCTGGCTTAGTCTATCTAAAAAATACCTTCCCATTCAAAACAGTGGTATAACTTTCTTTAGATTGTTTCAGACAATACAGCTGCTGGTACAGCACAGGATTTAAACCTGTTTCCCGATTCATCAATGATGAAAACTAAAATCAAATGCAATATTGCGAAATTATAATTAAAAAAAATGTCTAAAAAAAGTTTATTTTAAAATAATTTTACTGTTATAAATAGTCTTATTTAGTTCCACAGATATAATATAAATACCTTTGTTATAATTAGATAAATTAATAGTTTCTGAATATTTACCAATAAAATTTAATAAGTTTCTTTTTAAAATTTCTTGACCTAAAATTGATTTAATTTTAATATTAATATTTTGTAAATCTGGACTATTTAAAGAGATTGTTAAATCCTTTGAAGTTGGATTTGGAAAAACTTTAAATGAGAAATCATTAAAATTATTAATTGAACTTACAGAAAATTCAAAAGTGGAGGAATCTTCACATCCTAAATTATCAGTACAAATGAAATAATAATTTCCCAACTCAATTGGAGCTATTGTTAATGTATCCCCTAAATTGTAAAAATTATTTGAAATTAAACCACTTGGACCAAAAATCTGATAAAATAAGGGCTCAACTCCAGATACTGAATATCCAATCAGATTACCATTGTAAAATTCAAGTTCAGCTATAGGTTCAGATTCAATTAAATTAGTTATTAGGATACTGTCACATAAATTTATTGAAGTAAGAGTGTCATAGTAAGTTCCAGAAGAAGAATAAGTATTTTGACCGATAGTAACTGTAGAAAGACTATCAGAATTACAAATTACAAATGTTTGGTAATTTAAAATTCTTGGCAGAACAGATAAATTAGTTTCAACAATACTATCACATCCACTATTTGAAATAAAATTATCTAAATATACTCCAGGAGAATAATATGTATTGTTGTCAATAATGTATGATTCACCTTCACATATAGATATGTTATTATTAGTATAAAAATTATTATTAAAAGTTAAATCAGAATAAACTATACTATCACATCCATTAGAAGTAAATAATGTATCAATAAAATTTCCACTCTGACTATACAAATTGCCTCCAATACTATAAGTTTGACCATTACAAAAACTTAATGATTGTTGAAAATTAAAAGAGGGTAAAACAGTTAAATTAGTATTAATTATACTATCACATCCACCAAAAGAAATTGTATCGGAATAATTTCCACTTAATGTATATGAATTAAATCCAACATAATAAGTTTCTCCGGCACATATAGAAGTATTTATATTTATTAAGTTAGAACTTCCAAAAATGAGATTAGTATTTATAATACTGTCACAACCAAATAAATTTAATAAAGTATCATTATAAAATCCAGCAGAAGAATAATAATTTGAACCAACTTGAATACTATCTCCAATACATATAGAAAAAGTATTAGAAATTAATGAGGTATTATTTACATTAATATTAGACGAAGAAGTATTTGAGAAACAAGATTGAGGCTCTAACTCCCAGTCATAAAAAAAATAATAATAACCAAGAGAAGCATTTGTACCTGTTATTGATAGAGAATTAGAAATATTATATGGAAACACAGCACCATTTTCATTTCTAAATAAATCACTATTTGAACCATTAATTCCCAATTGTAAATTATTCTCAACAGGTAAATCAAAATTTAAATATACTCTGGTTCCTTGTGGAGAAAAAGGAATAAAAATAGAAGTGTCTGATATAACTAAGTTACTTGAATTTCTTAACTCAATAGTTCTTGTTGTATCAGAATTTGCATATACTAATACCGAGATTAATTTGGATGGTTTATAATTGTCAAATATAAGATGTCTATTGCCTTGATAATACCCTCCACTACCAAATGAATTATCGCCAGGACCTGCAAAAGTATTTGGAAAATTATATTCATTTCTAGCATAATAAGTAGAAGAATTATTAAGAGAAGAAATTAACAAAGTAGATCCAGTATCAATAAGGTTTTGTAATAATGAATCAGAGTACCAATTAATTATACCACAATCTGAATAGGCTTCTAAAAAAGCATCTTCTCCTTCACAAATAGAAACATTTGAAGAATAAATATTATCATCAAAAACAGCAATGTAATTATTTAAAATAATTGAATCAACTCCGTATTGATTAGATGTTTTTAAAGAAATAGAATAATTTCCAGGATTTGAATAAATATGAGTTGGGTTTTGTAAAATTGAAGTATTACCATCACCAAAATCCCATAACCATGAATTAGGACCGTTTAAAGAAAGGTCTGTAAAAGAAACTATTCCATCACAAATAATTGTGTCACTTACACTAAAATTTGATGAGGGTGCAATTTGAGGAAATGTGCAAGACCAACTTGCATCAAAACCTCTACCATTAACAGATTGATCAGCATGTAAATAAATGGTAATAGATCCAGAAGAAGAAATTATAGTGCCAGGACTGCCTGTTAATGCATTACAATATTGACCTAAAGAAGGAGAAGATGTATCTGAACCATCAAAGATTTCTAAATAATCCCAATTACAATAAGTTTGAGATGAAGGAGCCTCAATATCAAAGTCATTAAAAATTAAAGTAATTTGATTACTTCCAGCAGGAGATATTGTTATCCATGAATTATTATTATCATAATAATTAGCATTAGGTCCTCCAACATCAAATAAATTGCCATTACAATTAGTTTGTGTTATTCCTTCTCCGCTGGATGGCAATGTTATAATACAAGGATTGTTTTGATCAATACTTATAATTGATTGTAAAATAATACTATCAACTCCAAGAGGACCAGTTGATATTAAGGAAACGGTATAATCACCAAAATTAGAATAGGTGTGAGAGGGATTAGTAGAGGTGCTAAAATTTCCATCACCAAAATCCCAATAATATGAATTAGAATAATATGATGTGTTAGTAAAATTAACAGTCGCAGGAACATTACAAAATACAGAATCATCTAAATTAAAATTCGCAATTGGAGGTGAAGTTATCAATAAATCAATACTCCATAAGCCTCTTCCATATGTTCCTGCAATTAACTTATTAGATGAATATTGAATTTCTAAATCAGAAACAATAACGTTTGGTAAAGAATTATTATTAAAATTATTCCAATCATTAGTTGTTGAATCTTTAATAAATACTCCAAGATCAGTACCTAGATAAAGAGTTTCTAAACTATCCATTTCATTAATTATGATACAGTTAGCAGGAATATTTGGTAAAGTTCCACTAATATTAACCCAAGAGCTACCTCCATTGTCAGAAAAATAAACCTTTTCATTATTTGAGTAACCCGAAAATGAAACCCAAACTCGATCTTCATTAACAGGATGAATGGTAATTCCTGTAATTGTTTTATTTGGTAACGAAGAAGTCACATTAGCCCAATTGATTCCACCATCATTTGTTTTAAACAAATTAGCATTATCAGAAATATAAATAATATCTGAATTTGATTTTGAGATTTGAATTTGATCTATTTTACCACCATTAGTTTCGTTATTAGTAATAATATTCCAAGTGCTTCCTCCATCAGTAGATTTATATAATTCTTCATAACCAATAAAAATTATTTGCGGATCAGATCTATCGAGGATATATGGAGTAACCCATGCCCCATTATTGGATGGAGCAATAGAGGAGAAACTATTACCTCCGTTTGTAGATTTTCTTACTTCTCCATAATAAATTGAACCATACATAATATCTTCATCTGTATAATCAATTATACATTCCATTCCATCTCCACCAATTACAGCATCCCAATTTAAATTATTCTTTAAAAATGTACCATTATCTTGAGTACCTCCAATAACTAAATTTTGAACTGTTTGAGATACACCAATTTTATAAAACTGAGTAATTTGTAAACCATCTGAAATATCAGACCAACTATCACCATTGTTTAATGAAACATATAAGCCACCATCATTTGCTGAATAAACATTATTATTTAATGTATTATATTTTAACATGTGTTCATCAGCATGCATATAATTAGCACTACCACCACCATACCAATGAGTATTTAATGACCAATTTACTCCACTATCTATTGATTTCCAACAATTTACTCCTCCAACAAAGACAATATCTTCATCATTGGGAGATACTGTCAATGCAAGATCATACCATGCCTGTCCACCACTATCAGATCCATTTGTTGACCAACCTAATAAATTTGGTGAATTTGATTGTAATGACCAATTATTTCCTTCATCAGAAGATTTATACAAGCCATAAAAACCATTACTGCTATTACCAAATAAAGCATATACTACTGAAGGATTATCATTAGTTACTGCTATACATGCTCTTCTTACATCATTTGAGGGTGGCAAGCCAGAGCCAGAAGTTGACCAATTCACTCCATTATCAGATGATTTAAATACGCTATTACTTTGAGAACCTGCATAAATAATGTTCGAGTTAGATACGTGAAACTCCATACTAACTAAATTTTCACCAGGAAAAGTATGTGCGAAATTAAATCCACCGTCAACAGATCTATAAATACCATTATTTGTAGCAACAATAATAATATTAGGATTAACGGGATCAATTAAAATCCTATTTCCTCTGTAAGAATTAGTTAAATTAAAAGATAAGCCAGTTGTTTGCCAATTATTACCTCCATCATAAGATTTCATTACTCCGTATGAATAAGTATCTCCTCCATCTCTATCTCCTGTAACTATAAATAATGTATCTGGATTATTAGGATGAATTGCAATATCAGATACTCCTAAATTATTAAGAAAATCTGTACTTGTAAACCATGTTTGCCCACCATTTATTGATTTCCAAAAACCACCTGCAGGAGCACCTACATAAAGAATATTTGGATCTGAAGGATGGAAAACAATTGAATTTAATCTTCCTATTCCTCTTTTTCTACCACTACCTTCTAAAGGAACGTTATCAGGCCCCACTTGAGTCCAAACGTTAGGTGGTAACATTTGAAAATTATTATTTCTAGATTTTAAACTTTGATTTTCTTCAAATAATATTTGTGGTTGTAAGATACCGTCTGGATATACTCTCTGTTCTATAAAGTTCTCCCATCTTTTAAATTGTTTCCAACCTTTACCTTTTTCAATTGTTTTGTCTTCCCAAAAATCATTAAAAGCATTTTGAGTTTGATAAAAATTCTGATCAGAATTTTGCATCATATCTATCCATTCTTGAGAAAGGGTAAGAATAGGTAAGAATATAAATATAAATAGTAGTTTTTTCATTATAGTTTATTATTTAATTAATTCCATATTAATTTTCTTAACTAAAGAAGGACCTTCATAAATAAATCCGGAGTAAATCTGTAGTAAATCAGCACCTGCATTAATTTTTTCTAAAGCATCAGCAGCAGAATTAATTCCACCTACTCCAATAATTACAAAAGATTTATTTGATTTTTTAGATAAATACCTAATTACTTCTGTTGATCTATCTTTAAGAGGTTTTCCACTAAGACCACCATTACCAATTAAATCTAATCTATTTTTAGATGTTTTAAGGGAAGCTCTAGAAATAGTCGTATTTGTAGCTACAACGCCATCTAAGCCAGTTTCTTTAACAATCTCTACAATATCATCTAATTGACTATTTTCAAGGTCTGGGGCAATTTTTAATAAAATTGGTTTTCTTGAATGTTTTGAATTATTAATAAATTGTAATCTATCTAATATTTTTTTAAGAGGCCCTTTCTCTTGTAACTCTCTAAGTCCAGGAGTATTAGGCGAACTAACATTAACTACAAAATAGTCAACATGGTCAAAAAGTCTTTCAAAACATATTTCATAATCATTAATAGCAAGTTCATTATCAGTTAACTTATTTTTTCCAATATTTCCTCCAACTATAATATTAGATTTTTTTCTACGTAATCTTGAAACAACTTCCTCAACTCCATCATTATTAAATCCCATCCTATTGATAATTGCTTTATCCTCCTTTAATCTAAATAATCTAGGCTTTGGATTTCCTAATTGGGCAATTGGAGTAACAGTACCAATTTCAACAAAACCAAAACCAAAGTTTGATAATCCATCAAAAATTTTTGCATCCTTATCAAAACCCGCAGCTAATCCAACTGGGTTATCAAAGTCTAGGCCTAATATTTTTCTTTTCGTATTATAATTATTTAAAACAAAAAAGTATTTCCAAATTTGAAATTTTTGAGGAATTAAAAAAAGTATTTTTAAAAATTTGAATGAAAAATGATGTATTGATTCAGGATCAAATAAAAAAAGAATATTTCTAATAAATTTGTATTTAAAGAAGATAAAATAGATAAAAACAGAAAACAAAGTAGATACTAAAATTAAAAATACTTGATTACTTATAAGGCTAATTAATAACATGTTTATTTTTTTTCAAAAATACGAGAATGAATTTGATTAATTTATTACTTCTTCAAAAGATGCATCATTATAAAAAATTGTAATTTTTTTAACTGATTTAGATATAATATCTTCTTTAGATTTTTGCATACTCATATATCCTTGTCCTGATATTAACCAATTTATATTAAAGTTTGGATAAACTTTTAAAAGTTTTGTCAAAAAATCAATACTCGGCTTATTTCTTCCAGACAAAATATGTGAAATTGTTGCTTTATTAATATTAATATTATCAGCTAAATTACTTGCATTTATCTGCTTATGCTCCATCCATATTTTAAATCTATTATCCATTATTGTTAAATTAACATTTGTAAACAATAAATTTAAAAAATATATTTAAAATCTTAATAATTTTATTAAAAATTATTAATAATGCTTATAAATTAACTTTATATGATTAATGTAAAATATTGAAAACTAGTATTTTAAATTAAATTAATTAAAAAAAATAATATGCTATAATAAGATTGTAATAAAAGGTTTACAAATGAAAACAAATGTTAATTATATTGAGAATAAAGAGACTCCAAATAAAATCATTCTTGGAACACTTGGTCCATAAATAAAGTTACTATCTCGATCTTTCATAATATCAAAATCGTTTTGATATGAATTTGTAATATTTTTGATACCTACAGAATATTTCACCCCTACCCCAACATTATTAAAGAATTGCTTGTAATTAACATTGACATCATATTGATTAAATACTTTAGAAGTTACATATTCATCAAATGCCTGATTAATAGCACCACCCATATGTATTAAATCCATTTGTCCAGTATAAATATGATTTAAGTAAATATCTAATTTTTTATTAACTTTTAGTGAAAAAGTAGAATAGCCATAAAAACTTGGAGTTCTTAAGAAATCAACCTTTGGCGCAAGCTCATCCGAGTATAGCACTGGAGAATCATATTTAGATGACTGCAAAGTGTATCCTGTTTCTAGTTGAATTATTTTGTTATAATTCCCCCTAATCTCAAAGCTAAGACCTTTTACTAATGCCCCTGAACCATTTCTTTTTACATATAAATCTCCAAATTCATCAGAACCATTAAGATCTTGATAAAATGCTTTATCTAAATAAGTATAAAATCCTTGAAGTGTAATGCCATAAACATATCTTTCTCTAGCAAAATCATAATTATATGAACCACTAAAACTATTTGATATTTCTTCTCTCAAATCATCTGCTAAAGATATTCTTGAAATTCCTCCACCAGCAAATGCAATATGTAAGTCCGTATCAAATGCTTGTGGCGCTCTAAAACCTGATGAGTAAGAGATTCTAAATTGTGAATTCGCTCTTAAATTATAAAGCAAAGAGAGTCTTGGGCTAGCCACAATATTCTCAAGCAAAGAATGTTTGTCAATCCTAATACCACTTAGTAATGAGATTTCATCACTTAAACTCCAATCAGATTGAAAAAATAAAGCTTTAGTTGTAATATTTTGATCAATTAAATAATTATATGAAATAATCTCATCATTCACATAGTCTGAAACATATTCAGATCCAATAGTTAAAATATTTGGACCTATAAAATTATTTAACTTGTGGTTAAGCTGTATTCCTAATTGACTTGTTTTACTTAAAGAAGTTCCATAAGGTGGGCTGACTAAATGAACTTGATCTTCACTCGTTCCTACTTCGGGTCTTATGCCTGTGTAATGCTCTCTATCAGTTTTCTGTCCAGCAATATAACCAACAAATGAAGATAGGTCATTATTAAAATTAATTGTATAATCTATATTCGCAACTAATACGTCATGAACACGTTCCTCCGACATCATTGCAAAGTGAGGTGCACCACTTATCATTTCCCCACCATATCTATACTCATGTAAACTACCAAAATTTAATTCAATTTTATGATTATTTCTGGGAAGAAAGAAAAAATTAGCACCAAATGTATTATCTTTTAATTTAGGTAATTCTGAAAAATTATCTCCATTGTGATCATAAAAATTTCTATTTCTATTATTTAAATAGAATGTAGCCCCACTTTTTTTATTATCAGAAAGAAATGTACCGTTTCCAAAAATAATATTATCAGATGATTCTTTATTAATTTGCCTAGCGGACATACCAAATTCAAAATTATTTTTTGTTGGAGTTTTAGTAATTAAATTTACAACACCTCCAACAGCTGAAGAACCATAAAGAGAAGATCCTCCCCCTCTTATTATTTCAATTCTATCAATCATGTTGGAAGGAACTTGTTCCATTCCATAAAGACCTGTTAATGGGCTAAATATTGCTCTTCCATTGATTAGTATCTGTGAATAACCTCCTCCAAGACCATTCATTCTTAATTGAGTATAATTACAAGTTTGACAATCCGTTTCAACCCTTAAACCTGATTGGAAATTTAAAGCTTCAGAAATATTACAAGCCTGAACTTGTTCTATTTTTGTTTTATCTATTACATTAACGATTACAGCTGATTTTGTTTTTCTTTTAAATGTTCTTGTTCCAGTTACAACTACTTGATCAATATTATAGACATCCTCTCCCATTAAAATATCAATAGTATTTATGTTTTTATCAATATTGTATTCAATAATTATTGATTTCCTCCCTAATCTAGAGGCTTCAATATAAACTAAACCTTTCTTAATCTCATTAACAGAATATTTTCCATCTTTATCAGATGAAACAACAATTAAATCATCATTTTGACTTAAACTAATATTAGCAAATGGAATTGGATTATCTCCATCACTAACTACACCATTGATACTTTGGGAATATATTATTAAGCTAAAAAAAAAGCTAACAACTATCAATAATATTTTTTTCATTTCTAAAAAATTTTTGACAAATATATATATTATATTTAGGCTTGCCTAAATAAATATTTATTAAAGATTAATTTATTATTTTTGTAAAATGATTACACTATCTGAAGAAAATTATTTAAAAGCTATTTTATCAATAAATCTCCAAACAAAAAATATTGTTTCAACAAATGAAATTGCTAATGTATTAGAGACCTCTCCAGCATCAGTTTCAGAAATGATTAAAAAATTAGAGGAAAAAAACTTAGTTAATTATGAAAAATACAAGGGAGTATCTCTAAGTAAAATTGGAGAAAAATTGGCACTTGATATCATAAGAAAACACAGATTGTGGGAAACATTCCTAGTTAATAATCTTGAATTTAGCTGGAGTGAAGTTCATGATGTGGCCGAACAATTAGAGCATATAAAATCTGAAAAACTTACTGATAAACTTGACCACTTTTTAAATTACCCAAAGTTTGACCCTCACGGAGAACCAATTCCATCAAAAAATGGAAGAATCACTCCAACAAATAGGGTTCTACTTTGCGAAGCTGCAATTCATACTAAAGGGATAATTATGGGAGTTTCAACTGACGAAAAAGAATTCTTAGATTATTTAACACAACTAAATTTTAAAATTGGCTCAAAAATTAAAATTTTAGATATTATAACATTTGATAAATCAATAAAAGTTGAGATTGAAAATAAAATTGAACATATTAGTGAGGAAGTTACAAAAAACTTACACATAAAAATTATAAAATAAATGGAAGAATTTGAATTATATAAATGGTTTATTGAGCAATCTGCAATACTACAAGCACTAATAGGAGGATTATTTACATGGTTACTGACTGCAATAGGGGCAACATTAGTGTTTTTCTTCAAGTCTAGTAATAGAAAAGCATTAGATATGTGTCTTGGTTTTACTGGAGGTGTAATGATTGCTGCAAGTTTTTGGTCTCTCCTATCGCCAGCAATTGCAACAGTTGAAAAACAACAAGAGCTAGGAATAACTAATTTACCAATTTGGTTTGCTCCTGCTGTCGGCTTCTTACTTGGAGCATTATTTCTATATTTTTTAGATAAAAAAATTCCTCATTTGCATTTATTTGAATCTGTTGAAAATGCTGAGGGGCCAAAAAGTGATTTAAAAAAAACAGAATTATTGGTTCTAGCAATTGCTTTACATAATATTCCAGAAGGATTAGCTGTAGGAGTTGCTTTTGGCGCACTTGCTTCTGGAATGGATATTGGGATGGAAATGGGTGGCGCTATTGCATTAGCAATAGGAATGGGCTTACAAAACGCTCCAGAGGGATTTGCTGTTTCAATGCCATTAAGAAGACAAGGAATGTCTAAATTTAAATCTTGGCAATGGGGACAATTATCAGCTATTGTAGAACCAGTATTTGCAGTTATAGGAGCTGCTATTGTAATAACTGTTTACCCAATACTTCCTTATGCTCTTTCTTTTGCTGCTGGAGCAATGATATTTATAGTTATAGAAGAAGTAATTCCTGAAAGTCAAAGAGGAGGCAATGCCGATTTAGCAAGTATTGGATTAATTCTAGGCTTTATTGTTATGATGATACTTGATGTATCACTCGGATAAAAGCTTTTAACAAAAGCGTATATTTGCACTATGGCAGCAAATGTTAATATTAAAAACAGAAAAGCAAGTTATTCATATCAATTTATTGATAAATACGTTGCTGGAATTGTATTAGTTGGAACTGAAATTAAATCACTTAGAAATAATCAAGCTAATATTTCTGATGCATATTGTGCATTTATAGATGATGAATTATGGGTAAATAATCTTCATATTGATGAATATAGTAATGGTGGATATTCAAATCATGCTCCAAAAAGAACTAGAAAACTCCTGCTAAACAGACAAGAGCTTGCAAAAATTCTCTCCAAAGTAAAAACAAAAGGAAATTCTATAATTCCTGTCAGGATTTTTATTAATGAAAAAGGGAAAGCAAAGCTTGAAATTTCTTTAGCTAAGGGTAAAAACTTATTTGACAAGAGAGAAAGTATTAAGCAGAAAGATTTAAAAAGAGATTTAGATCGTTTAAAAAGTAATAATTTTTAATGAAGACAAACGTATATATATTATCATTTGTATTAATTATTTTTTCTTGTAAAAAGGAAGATTTAGTTTTTAGTGGAGATTTAAACTTTTCAAATGATACAGTTATGTTTGATACAGTTTTTGCATCAATTGGTAGCATTACTAAAACTTTGACTGTTTACAACAATAAAGATTATAATATTATTACAAACATTCAACTATTAGGATCTTCTGCAGCAAATTTCAGAATTAATGTTGATGGAAGTTCTGAAAATATTCATAAAAATATTCTAATACCTGCAAATGATAGTTTATTTATTTTTGTTGAAGTCACAATTGACCCATCCTCAAATAATACTCCTTATATCCTTTCTGATTCAATAATTTTCTATTCTGAAAATTATACTCAATCAGTAAAACTTGTTGCCTGGGGCCAAGATGCATATTTTCACACAGCAAACACATTTGGAAACATAATTAATGGTTTAGACACAACTAAATTTTACTACCATAAAATAAATTGCAATGAAACATGGGATAATGATAAACCTCATGTTGTATATGGATATGCTATAGTAGAACCAAACTGTATATTAAATATAAATAGTGGAACTAAAATTTTCTTTCATTCAAATTCAGGCCTAATTATAGGAAACCCATTCTCAACTCAAACAGGAGGAACAATAAAAGTAAATGGAGAACTAGACGATGAAGTAATTTTTCAAGGAGACAGACTAGATAGCTGGTATGAAAATATACCTGGACAATGGGATAGAATCTGGCTTACTCCAGGAAGTTTTGATAATGAAATTAATTATGCAATAATAAAAAACGGAACCATTGGAGTACATGCTGATACAGTTGCAAATAATAACCCTACAGTAATAATAAAAAATTCTATTATTAAAAATATGTCATCAATAGGTCTTCTTGGTCAAGGTGCTAAAATTGAAATGTCAAATACTGTAATTAGTAAATGTGGCCAATATACTCTTGCGTGTAATATCGGCGGAGACTATACATTTAATCATTGTACTTTTGCTAATTACTGGAGTTATTCATATAGAAGTACGCCTTCAATATTATTGAATAATTATTACACAGATGTGCAAGGAAATGAGCAAGTAAGAGATTTAAAAAACGCCTATTTTGGTAATTGTATTATTTATGGATCTCTAACAACAGAAATAAGTTTTCAAGAAAATAATTCTGGATTATTTGAATATAATTTTGATCATTCTCTTATTAAAATAGCTGAAGATATAAATACAAATAATTCTTTTTATAACAATTCTATTTTTAATATTGATCCATTTGAAACAATCAATATTTCTAATGATGATTTTAAACTATATGAAAATTCTGCAGCTTTAAATATAGGCTCATTTCAAATTTCTTTAGATTATAACAATACGCTAGATATTCTGAATGTCAGTAGGAACAACCCACCTGACATAGGTGCTTATGAATCAGAATTTTAAATTCTATTTAAAAATAAAATAGTATCAATATTATCTGCGTAGTCAGTTAATTTAGGATACTGAGTTTTACCAAAATTATTATTTTCTTTGCAAACAATACATTGTAAATCATCTTTCATTGAATCTAGTTTAAGATCTAAAAGGTTACGATCTTCATAGAATTCATAAAAAAGCATAGCAATTGGAGATTGAATTGAAGTATCCTCTTTCAGAACTATAAAACCATTTTCTAGCAAATCAGAAGAATTCATTAAAAAAACAGCTTTATTATACTCATAGTTATTACAATATTTAACATTATTTATTACATTATTAAATTTATAAAATGCTTCAAATATTAAATTTAAGTCATATCCCACAGGTAAATATAGCTTAGAAACACTCCTGCAACCTAAGCCATAATATAAAAAAACATCATCTGATAATCCGAGTAGTTGATTTTTTGATTCTAATCCGTCTAAAACAGCAACAGATCTTCTGTTTTTTCTAATAATACACCTTGATTTACTAAAATAATAATTAAAATATTTAGCTGAACTATCCGATCCTGTAGCAATAACAAAATCAAAACCACTTTTCACTAATGAATCTGAAATAGTTATAAAATCATTAAATCTTTTATCAATTTTAATTAACTCATTTACTAATAAAGTCATAAGAGTAGCATCTTTAGAAGAAAATTTTAAAATAGCTTTATTTCCGGTGATTAAAACAGATAATAAATCATGAAAACCAACAAAAGGAATATTTCCAGCCATAATAATTAAAACTGTTGATTTTTTATTAGAAAGCTTGTAGCATTCAATCCATTTAAGTAATGATTCTTTATTAAGCATGGTTGCTAAAGAATTTAATGAGTTTAAAATATTTTCTTCAGAAAACCAAGGGTTATGATTTTTTGCAATTATTATTTGATCACCAAGAAATAATTTAGGACTAGTATTAATTTTATTAGCAAGTAATGAAAATGAATTTATTCTATCTTGTAATTCCATGAATTAATTTTAACTTTACAAAAGTATAATTTAGATCTATTTATAAACAGATAAAATGAACAGATTTTTCATCATTATCATTTTTTTTTCATTTAGCTCAAACTGCTTTAGCCAAAATGTCAACATGAAATTAATTAAAGAGTATGAAGATACTCTTAAAATAATTGCTAATGATATCATGTTTGGGAAAACAATGAGTGATAGAGAGAATGCTAATAATGGTTTTATTAAAATCCTTAAAGAAGTTCTTTCTTATGAAAAATCATTTAGATATAAATTTGATTCTCTTTCAACAATATCTATTCTAGAACCTGAAGATCAATCTTTTAAATTATTTAATTGGATTTTAAAATCAGATAATGGAGCGTTTAAATATTTCGCCTTAATTCAATACAAAAATAAAAAAAGAGGAAAATATGAGATTATTGAACTTAATGATAACTCAGAGAATATACGTAATCCAAATAATTTAAACTTAGACAGCAAGAATTGGTACGGGTGTTTATACTATAAAATTATTTATATAAAAAAATCTGGAAGAAAATTTTATACTTTTTTAGGATGGGATGGGAATGATGGGAAAAGTACTAAAAAAATTATTGATATTTTAATATTTGGAGGTAAGAATAAAGTTAGATTTGGGCTACCAATATTCAAATTAAAAGATAGAAAAACCCAAAAGCGTTATATTTTAGAGAGTGATTCTAAAACAACTTTTTCTCTTAATTATAACGAAAAAAATAAATCAATATATTTTAATAACCTAATCCCTATAAAAAAAGAGCTAAAGGGAATGGAGGAGTATTATATACCTGAAGGCTCATTTAATTCATTTGAATACGTTAATGGAAAATGGGTTTTCAAAGAAGATATTGATGCTAAAGGAAAGGGAAACACTCTAAAAAATAAAAAACCAAAACTAGGTCTTATTAATAGATAATGTCTCTAAGCAGATATAGCGATAAACAGGAAGTCGGTTGCGATGAAGCAGGAAGAGGCTGTCTTGCAGGGCCGGTTATTGCAGCTGCAGTCATTCTGCCAAAGAATTTAATTATTAGTGAGTTAAATGATTCTAAAAAACTATCAGAGAAAAAAAGATTAAAGATTGAAAAAATTATCAAAAGTAAAGCCTTAGCCTATTCAATTGGAATTGTAAGCGCAAAAGAAATTGACAAACTAAATATTTTAAATGCATCATTTTTAGCAATGCATAGAGCTTTGGAAAAAATTGATAAAAAATTCAAATTAATTCTTATTGATGGCCCTTACTTCAACAAGTTTAAGAACTATACTCACCATTGTATAATAAGAGGAGATAGTAAAATTGATTCAATTGCGGCTGCTTCAGTTTTAGCTAAAAATACAAGAGATAAATTAATGATTGAATTATCTTTAAAACACAACAACTATGAATGGCATAGCAACAAAGGATATCCAACATTTAAACACAGAGAAGCAATAAAGAAATTTGGAATTTGCTATCAACATAGAAAATCTTTTAAACTTCTTTAAAATCAAATGAAAATAAATATTTAATTAATTAGATTTGAAAATTATTCAACTGATGATAAATAAAATAAAAATCTTTCTTCCATTTATATTAATTATAATAATAATTGTTATTAGCTTTAAAAGCTATAACAATGCCAAATTCACTCAGAATGAACCAATTTCAGTCATACCTGTTAATTCATCAATAATATTTAAATTAAACAAAGCAAATAAGCTTAATTATTTCCTTAATAAAAATACAATATGGAGTAAACTAAAAAATATCACTCCAATTAAAAATGCTGATAATTTCATAAAGCAAATAGAAAAATTTATTTCTAAAAATAAGATTAAACCCTCCTCAATTTATATAACAATTACTTCAGATGGGGCATCTAACATAGGTTATTTATTAAGTACTGAACTTACGTCCTCAAACAAAGCAATAGTTTCAAATATTTTTAAATTAAATAGTAATAATAGTATAATATTTGATTATGATAATTTTAAAATTCATACTTATGAAAATGATACAACAACTAACTATATTTCAATTATTGACAATATCTTGTGCTACAGTTCGAGTAAAACTATTATTGAAGATGCAATAAAATCTCACAACTCTGACTTTAACCTATTAAAGAATGATGAGCTCACAAATCTCTTTAAAACTTCAAATAATAATAGTCACATAAACGTATTTTATAACATTAATAATCTTCTGACTTTATCAAATAATATTTTAAAAGTAAAAAACAAAAATTTTCAATTTGGTAATTGGGTTGCCAATGACCTTATGATAACAAATAATTTAATTTTATTAAGTGGGCTCAGCTCTTTAGATAAAAATATTAATAATTATACTGATATATTTATTAATCAGAAACATAAAAAAATAAATGTCACAAAAATAATTCCATCAAACACAACTTTCTTAAAGGCAATTAGCTTTAATAATATTAAAAAATTAAATAAAAACAGCAAAAGCCTTTTAGAGAAAATGAATGAGATATGGTCTAATGAAAAGCATCAGAAAAATATTTTTTCTGAATATAATTTTAATTACCCTGAACTTATAAATAAAATCGAAGGTGAAGCAGGTATTTTTAGTTGTGATATATTAAATAATAATAGTTACATCTATTTTAAAGTAAAAGAATCTATTCATGCATATTCATTATTACAACCACTTATAAATAATGATAAATCAACAAAATATTTAAACTATAATATAAATTATATTAATGATTCTAAGCTACCATCTACAATATTTCCTTTTCCTCAATTTAAAAAAAACGCTAACTTTTTTACTGTAATTAATAACTATTTTTTCTTTAGTGACAATATCCCATCACTCGAGTATTTAATTGAAAATTACGTCAGTAAAAACACTCTTATTGAAAGTAAATATTTTAATAATTTTAATAATGCTATCTCGAGCGAATCAAATATTTTTTATTATTTAAACTCGAAAATTATTCTGGAAAATATAAATAACTATTTCATCAATGATATAATAAATATAAATCAAATTGATTCTTTAGAAAAGATAACCTCTATTGCTTTCCAAATTTCTAATAATAGTTCTAATTTATTAAATAGCCTTTCAATTTTTCATGATGAAGAATTTAGTGAAAATCTAAAGGAAAAGTGGTTTGTTCAAATTGATACAACTTCAAATTTCAAACCACAAATTGTTTATAATCATAAAATTAAAGCTAATGCAATAATGATCCAGGATTACAACAATAAACTTTACTACATAACTGAAAATAAGGAGAATAGATGGCATAAGGAATTAGATGACAAAATCATTGGGGATATATCATTTGGAGATTTTTTTAAAAACAAAAAAGCTCAAATGATTTTTAATACTTCAAAAGATCTTTACATGTTAGATGTTTTTGGTAGGGATGTAGATTCATATCCTATAAAAATTGATAACAGCACAAATTTAAGCCATAGTTTGTTTGACTATAACAATACTAAAAAATATAGGGTATTAATTCCTACAAATAAACAAATAATTAATCTTGATAAAAAAGGAAAAAAAGTATTTGGCTGGAAACATCAAAAGCAAACGGAATCAATAAACAATACACTTGAACATTTTAAGATTAAAAATAAAGATTTCATTATTTCTCAAAGTGAGAATGGAATTAAACTTTTAGCAATTAACGGTAGTGAAAGGTTAAAATTTGATATATCTATAATTAACAACTCTTTACAAAGAGATGATTATGGTAATCTTTTTGCAATAACAAATGATTTAAAATTATGGCAAGGAGATATTAATGGATTATCAACAATAATTAATGTTTCAGAAATTGATTCAAATTCTTTATTACAAATAATTGATAATAATATTGTTATTTCTTTTGAAAATAAATTAAAAATATTGAATAAAAAATTGGAAGAAGTTGGTGATTACAAACTAGATTCTAAAATTATTAGAATAGATAAATACAAAAATTACTTATCTATTGGAACTAAGCAAAACATTTATCTTTTAAAAGACAATAAAATTGTTGAAGGAACTCCTATTAAAACTGGGTCAAATTATAATATTTGTAATTTAGAGGACAACTTAAACATTATTGTAATTAGAAATAAGGTTTTGTTTAATTATGAATTAAAACAAAAATGACAAAGTACAATACTGATATAATAGTTTTTCAATTTTAGTTTTGTTATTTCTTTTTACAAATGGATCAACTCCGATTGTTATAACTATCATTTCATATCTTGAAGATGATCTATAATTTATTTTCGAAGATATTTCAAAACTTAATGATTCTGTAAAATCTCCTTTATTACTAATGAGTGAAAAATTTGAACCAACATATATATTTTGAAAAAAATTATATGAAAATGCAAAAGATGATTTATTTGTGATATAGCTACTCTCCAACTTTAAGCATGTATAAAAGTTATCCAAGAATAAATTAAGTCCTAATCCGTAAGCAAAAGGAAATCCGTAGTTATTACTTAAATAAAATTTCTTTTGAGAATTATTATCATATTTAAAAAGTGAATGTTTCTTAACAATATTGATTAAAAGTTTATCATAATTTGGATTTGTGGCATAACCTGCCTTTTTAAGGCCTCTGGCCCACTTCTTATAGCTTTTGAATGAAAAAAGAGATGAGTATCTAGAGTTTTCAGTTAAAAACAAAGAGTGGTCTCTAAATGATTCTTTAGCTGAAGAATATTTTCTAAAACATTCATTCTTTTTATCATCATCAAGATAAACAGTTTCTCCATCCCAATTGGAATGACATTTAATACCAAAATGATTATTATTTTCTGATGCTAATTCACTGGTTCCATGAGCTGACTCAAGAATTCCTTGAGACAAAGTTATACTTGCAGGAATATTATAAATTTTCATTTCGTTAATAGCAATATCTTTAAACGCTCTAATATAATCGCCTGATAAGTTTTGAGAATTAGAATATGAGTAAAAAAATAAAAATAGAAAAACCTGAATATATATCTTCATATGATTAATACTTATTTAATTCTTAAATTTAAACTAAATCTTTGATTTAAACCTAAATTACCAGATAGACCACCTGTATGTATAAGTAAAATTGTAGAACCAAAAGGGAAAAAACCTAAATTAATTTTTTCGTGAACGGCATAAAACATCTTTGCAGTATAAATTCCGTCAAGAGGAATTTTATGTTTAATATAAAAACTCTCAATAAATTTTAATAATTCATCATTTAATTTAGCAAAGCCATTAAAGCAATAATTATCAGAGATTATCCAGTTTTCTTTATTAGACCATGACTTAACATTTTTCTTTAAATCAGATAATCCCTTTAGAGCAGAAAAACCAAGAGTTTGTTGAGAAAGCTTAGAACTATTGATCAAACCAGACATTGTTCCACCAGTTCCTACTGAAACACATATAAAATCTTGTTTATCCTCATTTAATAAAATTTCTGAAGCACCTTTGACTGCCATTACATTTGACCCACCTTCTGGAATTACAAAATATTTATCTTTAAAATTTAATAAAGAAGAAATAAAATTATTATTATTTTTTAGTTTATAATCTTCTCTAGAAACATAAATAATTTTCATTTTATTTTTAATACACTTCTCTAAAACAGGATTGATATTTTCATGCTCCTCCCCTCTAATAATTCCATAAAAATTAATATTATATTTTTTGCATAAAATCGAAACAGCTAATAAATGATTAGAATATGCTCCCCCAAAAGTGACTACATTCTTAAAATCATTTTCTAGTATATGAGAAAAATTATATTTTAATTTAAAATATTTATTTCCTGAAATATCCTCATCTAAAAGATCTAATCTCTTAACAAAAACTTTAACATTATTTTTAATGTAAAGAGAGTCAAAAATTTCATATGATTTTACGTTCATAATTGCAAATATCGTAATTTTGCAATGTGAATAAACAAAATGAATCTAAACCATTATCAAATAATGATTTTTATATTTCTGAGAAAGGTTTACTTGTATTCACTAAAGAATACCATTTAAAAAGAGGTTATTGCTGTCAAAACCTTTGCAAACACTGTCCATATAAAAAAAAATAAGTGAGAGATAAAATTGATATTAAAAAAGAAATTATTGAAGGAATCCCTAACTACCTTCCAGAATTAAAAAAATTTGATAAAAAAATTAATCGTGCCCCTATTCGAAAACAAATTTTAAATAATGAAGACAAGAAACTATCAATTAAAAATGCATTAAGATATTTTCCGCAAAAATTTCATTCTGTGCTCGCACAAGAATTCTTACAAGAATTAAATAAATATGGGCGTATATACATGTTTAGGTACAGACCTAATTACGACATTAAAGCTATGCATATTGATGACTTTCCTCATAAATCAAAACAAGCTGCTTCTATTCAACTAATGATCTGTAATAATTTAGATAATTCAATCGCACAGCATCCTTATGAATTAATAACATACGGAGGTAATGGAGGTGTATTTCAAAATTGGGCACAGTATTTACTATCTATGAAATTACTTGCCCAAATGACTGATGAACAGACTCTAGTTCTTTATTCTGGTCATCCGATGGGATTATTTCCATCAAATAAATATGCTCCTAGAGTAGTTGTAACTAATGGAATGATGATTCCAAATTATTCAAAACCTGATGATTGGGAAAGATTTAATGCTTTAGGTGTAACACAGTATGGGCAAATGACTGCAGGCTCATTCATGTATATAGGCCCTCAAGGAATTGTTCACGGAACAACAATTACAGTTCTTAATGCGGCAAGAAAAATTGATAAAAAAGCAAAAGATTTATCAGGAAAAATATTTGTCACATCTGGACTTGGAGGTATGTCAGGAGCTCAGCCAAAAGCTGCTGTAATTGCTAAAGGAGTTTGTATTGTAGCAGAAATTAATACAAAAGCAACTAAAAAGCGACATGAGCAAGGGTGGGTTGATCTAGTCTATAAAGATTTAGATAAACTTATTGACAGAGCTTTAGTTGCTAAAAATAATAAAGAAGCTATTTCAATAGCTTATGATGGTCATATTGTTGATTTGTGGGAAAGATTAGTTGAAAGAAAAGTTAAAATTGAAATTGGATCTGATCAGACATCATTACACAATCCATGGGCTGGAGGGTACTATCCTCAAGGCATGAGCTATGAAGAAGCAAACTTGTTAATGGTTAAAGACCCTGATTTATTTAAAATAAGAGTTAAGGAGACACTTAAGAAACATGTTAAAGCTATTAATAATATGTGTGAAAATGGAATGTATTTTTTTGATTATGGCAACGCATTTTTATTGGAATCAAGTAGAGCTGGTGCAAATATTCTAAAAGATGATGGAAACTTTATTTACAACTCATATGTTCAAGACATAATGGGGCCAATGTGTTTTGATTATGGTTTTGGACCGTTTAGATGGGTTTGTGGCTCTAATACTTCAGAGGATTTAAAAATAACTGACAAAATAGCAGCAAGAGTATTAGAGGGTTTATCTAAAAATGCTTCAGATGAAATAAAACTTCAAATGGAAGATAATATTAATTGGATAAAAGCTGCAGGCGATAATAATATGGTTGTTGGATCTCAATCGAGAATACTATATGCAGATTCAATTGGAAGAATTGAAATTGCTAAGGCATTTAATAAAGCTATTAAAAATGGTGAAATTAGTGCTCCTATTATTTTAGGAAGAGATCATCATGATGTTTCTGGAACAGATTCACCTTACAGGGAGACTTCAAATATTTATGACGGCTCAAAATTTACAGCAGACATGGCTATTCATAATGTTATTGGAGATTCATTTAGAGGTGCAACATGGGTATCTATTCATAACGGAGGTGGAGTTGGCTGGGGAGAAGTAATAAATGGAGGGTTTGGAATGTTAATTGATGGAAGTAAAGAATCAGAAGAAAAAATTAATAATATGCTATTCTGGGATGTAAATAATGGAGTCGCAAGAAGAAGTTGGGCTAGAAATAAAGGAGCAATAACTGCAATCAAATTAGCTATGAAAAACAACCCAAAATTAGTTGTTACGGTACCAAACCTTACAGATGAAAAAACTTTAGATGAATTAAATTTTTAAGATCGTATAACTGCTCCTAGCTCATTTTGAAATGAATTTAAAAGTTTAGACATTACACTTTCAATAGTTTTATCATTTAAAGTTTTACTACTGTCTGAAAGAATAAAAGAGATGGCATAAGATTTTTTATTATCTCCTAATTTATCACCTTCATAAACATCAAATAAATTTATTTTCTGAAGTAAATTATTATTTAAACTTTTAGCAATCTTTTCAAATTGACTAAATTGAATTTCTTTATCTACAACTAAAGCTAAATCTCTTCTTACTACTGGAAACTTAGTAACTGGCTTATATTTTATATTTTTTGAACTAATTAATTCTAATATTAAATCCCAGTTAAATTCTGCATATAAAACACTTGATGTAATTTTAAAATGATTTAAGATAGAAGAATTAACATTTCCAAAAGATACTATAGTTTGTTTTTTAATTTTATACTCTAAACCATTTTGAAAAATACTATTATTAATATCATTAGATTTAAACTTATTTAAAGCCAAACGATTTAAAATATGATCCACTTTCTCTTTTAAAGAATAAAAATTAGCTAAAACATTATCAGAGTTCCAATTTTCTAAAAATTGATTTCCTGAAATAAAAACACTTAAAAATTCATTCTCGATATTTAAATCTTCTTTTTGAAAATATGTTTTACCAAATTCATATAATTTAAGATTTATATTATTTCTGTTTATATTGTACTTAATAGTTTCCAATCCAGAAAAAACAGCTGATCTTCTTAAAACTGATAAGTCATTACTTAGAGGATTAATAATATTGATATTATTTGCTGTATCAAATTCTGAATTTAAATTAGTGTAACTTTCTTTAGATAATGAATTATTCATGATTTCATTAAAACCATTTGAAGAAAGCAAATCAGATATTAAATTCTTATAAAAGTGTGAACCTTTGATATTCTTGGTATTTATAGAGGAATTTAGTTTTGTAGGAATTTTTATATTATTGAATCCATAAATTCTTAAAATTTCTTCAATAACATCAACTTCTCTTGTCACATCAACACGATATGTTGGTATAATTAATTCTAAAGAATCTTTTGATTCATTGACAATTATGATTTCTAAATTTAGAATTATATTCTTAATTGTATCTCTATTAATAACCTCTCCAACTAAATCATCAATCGTAGAATAATTTAAATTTATTTTACAATCTTTAATCTTCTTTGGATATAAATCAATTATTTCAGATGATATGTTACCGCCACAAATCTCTTTAATCAACAATGCCGCTCTTTTAAGAGCGTAAACAGTAATATTAGGATCACAACCCCTTTCATATCGAAAAGAAGCATCTGTGTTTAGATTATGTCTTTTTGAAGACTTTCTTATTGATACAGGATTAAAATAAGCTGATTCAAGAAAAATCTTTGTTGTTAAACTAGAAACACCAGAATCATTACCACCAAAAACACCAGCAATACACATAGGAGCTTTAGAATTACATATCATTAAATCGGAAGAGTCTAATTTTCGTTCAACATTATCTAGAGTTCTAAACAATTCATCTTTAATAGCATGTTTTACAATTACCTTATTTCCAATTATTTTTTCCGTGTCAAAAGCATGCAATGGCTGCCCTGTTTCATGTAAAACATAATTTGTAATATCAACAATATTATTAATTGGATTAACGCCAATTGAAAGAAGGCTATCTCTTAACCATTTTGGAGATTCTTCAACTTTGAGATCACTAATGCAAACAGCTGAATATCTTGGACAAAGAGAATCGTCTAAAATCTCAACATGAATTTTAGAAAAATTATTATCAACTTTAAAATTAGCTATTGATGGAGTGCACATTGAAAGTTTAGCACCATTATGATTTAAAACAGCTTTTAGATCTCTAGCTACACCAATATGGGACATAGCATCAGATCGATTTGGAGTTAATCCAATATCAAAAATATTATCTGAACTTATTTCAAAAAAATCAGCTCCAGAAATTCCAACTTTTGCACTTTTATCTAAAATCATTATTCCTTCATGACTTGTACCTAATCCTAATTCATTTTCTGAACAAATCATTCCATTTGACAAAACTCCTCTAATCTTACTTTTTTTAATTTTAAAAGATTCTTCTGCAGAATATAATAAAGTACCTACAGTTGCAACTGGAACTTTTTGACCAACATCAATATTTGGAGCACCACAAACAATTTGTAAATACTCCTCATCTCCAACATCTACTGTTGTAATATTTAATTTATCAGCATCAGGATGTTTTAATTTTGTAATTACTTGACCAATTTTTATTCCTTTTAAACCACCCTTAACATTTTCATGAAGATGAATACCTTCCACTTCAAGACCAATATCAGTTAAAAGGGTTGAGATTTTTTCAATTGAAAGATCAATTTTTAAATATTTTTGAAGCCAGTTATAAGATATTTTCATAAGATATTTGAATCGTTACAAATTTAAAAAATGTATTTAATATAAAATGTAAAGATCTAAGGATTTACCAACACCTTATTTACATATTTAAGATTTAACATATTTACAGGGTTATTAGACAAACCATGAATATTTTTTTGAGTAAAACGCAATACCTTATCATAATAAAGTGGCACAATAACAGCATTGTCAATAATAATTTGATCCATTTTATTGTAGTAATAAAATCTCAAAGAATCATTATTTTCACTTAGAGATAATTTATAAAGGTTATCAAATTCATTGTTTTTAAAATGAGTATAATTAGGACCATTAGGAGAAAAATTCTTACTGTAAAACAAAGAAAGATAATTTTCTGCATCAGGATAATCAGCAATCCAACCAGCTCTAAAAAAAGATAATTTTGATGTTGCAACCATTTGTCTATGAATTGATGGAGGACTAACATCAATTACTACATTTAAGCCTAAATCAATTAATTCATTTTGAATATACTCACACAGGTCAAGATAAGAGGATGTTGTTGATAGCCTTATCTCACCCAAATCAGAGCTGATAGTACTCTTAACTTCATTAATTAATTTCATTGCTAAATCTGGATTATAATAAAATCCCAAAATTGAATCATTAAATGAAGGCATACCTTTTGGAATGAAACCGTTTTCAGCAGGAGAACCAATATTATTTCTAAGAAATTTTAGCATTTTTCTTCGATCAAATCCATAGTTTATAGCTTGTCTAATTTTTAAAAACTTAATTGGAGATAAAGTATCTTCCATTAAAAAACCTAAATATGCTGTGTTTAAATATTCTTTCATTTGAAGATTAATCAAATCTTTATATTTAGAATTTAAAATCCCTTCTCTAGAAAGTAATTCATCTTTATAAGAAGCATCTATACCAGATAAAAAATCAGCATTACCCATTATAAACTGTAGGAAACCAGCTTGTTTATCTCTAAGGAATGTAATAGCTACTCCATCTAGATAAGGAAGACGTTTATCATTTAATTTTTCAAAATAATTATTATATTTTCTTAGTACTAATTTTTCATTTTTCTTCCATTTCTGAAATTTAAAAGGACCTGTACCTATTGGATTAGAATGAAAATCAATTTTTTCAATAATTATTTTTGGAACAACTGAACAATATTGCATTGAAAGAACACCTAAAAATGCTGGAAAAGAATTAACTAGTTTAATAATAAAAATAGAATCATTTACTGCATAAAATTCAGATACGTTAGACATAACCCATCTTCCAGGAGATGTAATATTATCATCTAAAAGTCTTGAAAAAGAATATTGAAAATCAAATGCTGTTACTTTTCTATCATTAATATTCTCAAATAAAGAATGATCATGAAAATATACATCGTCTCTTAATAAGAAAGTATACTGTAACGAATTAGGTGAAACATCCCAACTCTTTGCAATAGATGGTATTACCTTAAGACTAGAGTCTAATTGAACTAATCCATTAAATATTTGAGAGGTTACCCATACAGAGGGAAGGTCTTTTGCAAAAGCAGGATCTAAAGAATTAACACCTGAAGATTCATTATACTTAAAAATAGATAAATGATCAATATTATTTTCATTTTGACAAGAAATAAAGCAAAGTATAAAAAAACAAAAAACATTTAATCTCATAAAACAAAATTACAATATTATGAGAACTAAAATTTAGATTTGTATTTTAAAACACTTGTTCTATTTTATGTTTTTGTGTGTAAATATTTTTAAAAAAAAAATTAGTCTGATAAATATAAATAAGAAAATATTGTTTTATAAATAGTTATTATTGTAAAAAATTTAAATTATGTACCCAACCATCAGTCACTTAATAGAAGACCTATTTGGAATTTATATCCCTCTTCCTATTCAAACATTTGGGTTTTGGGTAGCCATTGCATTTCTTGCAGCATCATATGTAATAAAGATAGAGCTTAAAAGAAAGGAAAGAGAAGGAAAAGTTAATGTCATAAAAATTAAAAAAATAATTGGTCAAAAATTAAATTATTTTGAAATTGGAACATCACTATTTTTTGGTTTTTTAATAGGATTTAAACTTATTGAAGCAATATTTAATTATGGAGATTTAGTTAATGACCCTCAAGGTTTTATTTTATCTTCAAGAGGTAATTTAATAGGCGGTATAATTATTGCTATTTTTTCATATTTCACAAAACAAAGAGAAAATAAAAAAACAGAATTAAGTATACCAAAAACTGTCACTAAAGAGATACATGCACATGATCTAGTTGGAAATATTACTATAATAGCCGCAATTTCAGGAATAGTTGGTGCTAAAATATTTCATAATTTAGAAAATATAAATGATTTTATTGCTGACCCAATTGGACAATTAATTTCTTTTAGTGGTTTAACATTTTATGGCGGGTTAATTTGTGGTGCTATTTCTGTTATTCTATATTGTAGAAAATATAAAATCAATACACTCCACTTAATTGATAGTACTGCTCCTGCACTGATGCTTGCTTATGGTATTGGAAGAATAGGGTGTCAAATGTCTGGTGACGGTGATTGGGGTATAACAAATTTAAGTACTAAGCCTGAATGGCTATCTTTGTTCCCAGATTGGGTTTGGAGTTATAACTTTCCTAATAATGTAATTAATGCAGGAGTTTATATTGAAGGTTGCACGGGTAGGTTTTGTTCTGTTCTTCCTCAACCTGTTTGGCCAACAGCATTATATGAAGTAATAATGTGTTTAATACTTTTTGGAATTTTATGGTTAATTAGAAAGAAAATAAAAATTAGTGGATTATTATTTTGTTTTTATTTAATAATGAATGGAATAGAAAGATTTTTTATAGAGAAAATCAGAGTAAATACTGAATATAATATTTTAGGAGGAATTACTCAAGCCGAAATAATTTCATTTCTTTTAATTTTAAGTGGAGTAATCTTTTCTATTATACTTTTAAATCAAAAAAGAAAACTTAAAATTTAATTTTTAATTCTAATTAAAAATAACCCAATAAATGTAATTAATCCATTTAATATTAAAAGTTCAAAACCAAAAGGGATATAAACATTCAAAATATAGCAGATTAAAGGTGAAGAAATAGCAATAGCAGGAACAAATTTATCTTTTATTTTATATTTGGTAAACAGTCCAAATGAGAACATTCCAAGCAATGGTCCATATGTATAGCCTGCGACGGTAAATAATGATTTAATAACACTTTGGTCATTTATTGCATTAAAAATTAAAATTACACACAATAAAACAAAGGATATTATAAGATGTACATATTTTCTTGTTTTAATTTGTCTTTTAGGCTCTTGTTTTTCAAATTCTAGAATATCAACACAAAAAGATGTCGTAAGAGATGTTAAAGCAGAATCTGCGCTGGAGTAAGCTGCTGCAATAATTCCTATAATAAATAATATCCCAACATATGCTGGAAGACCTGAATTTAATGCAATATTTGGGAATAACATATCAGCATCTTCAGGAATCATTATATTAAAGGTATCAGAATAAATATAAAGCAAAGCACCAAGAGATAAAAAAATCAGATCAACAAAAATTAAAATTGTACTAAAAACTGTCATATTTTTTTGTGCATCTCCTAAATTTCTACAACTTAAATTCTTTTGCATTTGATCTTGATCAAGTCCAGTCATAACAATTGCCATAAACATTCCAGAGAAAAATTGTTTGAAAAAATATTTTTTATCAGTCCAATCATCAAAGAAAAAAGCTTTGGAATAATCTGACTCATTAATTAATGAAAAAACAGAAGAAAAATTTAAATCCATTTTTTGCATTAACGTATATGCAATAATTATAACCGTCGAAAGCATAAAAGTTGTTTGAAGGGTGTCCGTCCAAATAATTGTTTTCATTCCACTACGATATGTGTAAAGCCAAATTAATGATATAGTAATAATAACTGTAATGTAAAAAGGTATGTTCCAAGAGTCAAATACGGCAAACTGTAATACTGTTGCAATTAAAAAAAGCCTAAATGAGGCACCAATAGTTCTTGAAAGTAAGAAAAAAGCAGAACCAGTTTTATAACTACTGTAGCCAAATCTATCTCTTAAATAAGTATATATTGAAGTTAATTCTAATTTATAGTAAAGTGGTAATAATACCCTAGAAACAACAAAATAACCAACAAAAAATCCAAATACCATTTGTAAGTACGAAAATTGACTACTTGCAACCCAACCAGGGACAGAAATAAAGGTAATTCCTGATAAAGTTGTTCCAATCATCCCATAAGCAATAACATACCATGGCGAATTTCTATTTCCCAGAAAAAAAGTATCATTGCTATCATCTTTTCCGGTCAAATATGAAATTATAAAAAGAAGTAAAAAGTAAGCGGCTATACAGCTAAGAATAATAATTGGGTTCATAAAATATAATTTATCACAAATTTAAAATATTTAAATATTGAAATACATTATCATAACAATTAATTAATTTTACAAAATGGAATTCCCTTCTGAACTTGTTAAAAATGCTGTAGAACAATTATCTACATTACCTGGTGTTGGAAAAAGGTCTGCACTTAGATTAGCTCTTCACCTTTTAAAAAAAGATAAGGATCAGGTTGAAAAATTTGGATATTCATTCATTAATTTGATTAACAATATTAACTATTGTAAAGAATGTTTTACAATTTCTGATTCTGACCTTTGTAAAGTTTGCTCAAATCAAAATCGAGATAAATCTATAATTTGCGTTGTTGAAGATATTAGAATTATGATGGCTATTGAAAACACAATGCAATTTAAAGGAGTATATCATGTTCTTGGAGGACTAATATCTCCAATGGATGGAATATCTCCTAATGATTTAAAAATTGATGAATTAATTGATAAAGTAAATATTGGGAAAGTATCTGAAGTAATTTTTGCTTTAAGTACAACAATGGAAGGTGATACAACAAACTACTATTTATTTAAAAAATTAAAAGATAAAAACATTAAAGTTTCATCTATAGCACGAGGAATCGCAATTGGTGATGAACTAGAGTATACAGATGAAGTAACACTAGGTACTGCCCTTTCAAGCAGACTTCCATATTCTGATAATATTAAAACTAATTAAAACGCTTTAAAGTTAGGATAGATTTATTAATTTTGCTAAAAATTTAAAACATGGCTAGAGTTGAATTGATTATGCCCAAGATGGGTGAAAGTGTTTCTGAAGCAACAGTTATTGCTTGGACAAAAGAAGTTGGCGATATGGTTGAACTTGATGAAACTATAATTGAAATAGCTACAGATAAAGTTGATTCAGAAGTACCTTCAACTCATGAAGGAAAATTAATAGAAAAACTTTTTGAAGCGGATGATCTTGTTCAAGTTGGACAACCATTTGCAATACTAGAAATAGATGGTGGTGATGACACTTCTTCGGATGATGTTATTGTTGAGACAAAATTAGAAGTTGCAAATGAAATAATTAATAAATCTGTTGTTGAAAAAGATGTGAATCAAAATATCTTAAAAAACTCAGGAGACAGATTCTATTCTCCCCTTGTTAGAAGTATGGCAACAAAAGAAAAAATTTCTAATAATGAACTTGAAAATATAATTGGTTCAGGAAAAGATGGAAGAGTAACAAAATCTGATATGATTTCTTTTCTTGATACTAGAAAAAATACTTTTAAACTAGAAAATACTATTGATATAGCAAAAGTTGAATCTGCTAAAAAAGTTGAAACAGTAGAATCTAAAAATATTAAAAAGCACATAGCTCCTACTCAACCAATTGCTAATAATGAGGATACAGAAATAGTTGAAATGGATAGAATGAGAAAGCTTATATCTGCTCATATGACAATGTCTAAATCAACTTCTGCTCATATCACATCATTTGTTGAGGCAGATATGACAAATATTGTTAAATGGAGAAATTCAGTAAAAGCTGATTTTAAAGAAAGAGAAGGTCAAAATATTACTTTTACTCCTATCATTATTGAAGCAATGGCAAAAGCAGTTAAGGATTTCCCAATGATTAATGTTTCTGTTGATGGTACAAACATCCATATACACAAAAATGTAAATATAGGTATGGCCGCTGCACTTCCAGATGGTAATTTAATAGTTCCTGTAATAAAAGAATGTCAGAACAGAAATCTTGTTGGAATAACAAAATCTGTTAATGATTTAGCTTCTAGAGCTAGAGGAGGTAAATTAAAGCCTGATGACATACAAAATGGTACGATAACAATGACTAATGTAGGGACATTTGGAAATCTTATGGGTACTCCAATTATAAATCAACCACAAGTGGCTATAATGGCATGTGGTGTTATTAAAAAGAAACCTGCTGTACTAGAGACTAAAGATGGTGATGTTATTGCTATTAGACATATGATGTTTCTATCTCTTTCATATGACCATAGAGTTGTTGACGGAGCACTTGGCGGACAATATGTTAGAAGAGTTGCTGACTATTTAGAACAATTTGATACAACAACAATTGTATAATAAAAACTTTTTTTACAAGAAAAAACTTTTTCTCAAAAAAATTAGATGTTATTAAACATTACTAGACCAATTGTTTTTTTTGACCTTGAAACTACTGGTGTAAATATTGTTAAGGATAGAATAGTTGAAATTTCAATTCTTAAAGTATTTCCTAACGGTAATAAAGAAAGTAAAACATGGATAATAAACCCAACAATACCCATTCCAAACGAAACTACACAAATTCATGGAATAACAGATGAAAAGGTAAAAAATGAACCTACTTTTAAAGAATTATTTCTTAAAATTTATGATTTAATAAAAGATTGTGATTTAGCTGGATACAATTCTAATAAGTTTGACATACCACTACTTATAGAAGAATTTTTAAGATGTGATAAAAACTTTTCTATCAATAATTTTAAAGCTATTGATATACAAAATATATTTCACAAAATGGAACAAAGAACTCTTTCAGCAGCATATAAATTTTATTGCAACAAAGAACTTATAAATGCTCATTCTGCAGAAGTAGACACTGTAGCAACATATGAAATACTTCTTGCACAATTAGAAAAATATGATGAGCTTAAAAATGATACTAATTTTTTATCTGAATTTTCGCAAAGGGGTGGAAAAAATATTGACATGGCAGGTTTTATTAAAGAAAATGAAAAAAATCAAGCTATCTTAACTTTTGGCAAAAATAAAGGACGAACATTAGAATCTATATATAATGAAAATCCTGGTTATTTTTCATGGGTAATTCAAGCTGATTTTCCACAATTCACTAAAAATATTCTTAAGGATTTTATCAATACAATTAAACTTAAAAGAAAATTTGAAAAATGAAAATAATATGTATCGGTAGGAATTATAAAGACCATGCTAAAGAACTTGGCAATAATTTACCTGAGGAACCATTATTTTTCTTAAAACCTGATACTGCAATTCAACCTAAAGGACATCCTTTTTTCATCCCTGATTTTTCTAATGAAATTCATCATGAAATAGAAATTGTTTTAAAAATCTCTAAAAATGGAAAACATATAAATCAAAAATTCGCTTCTAAATACTATCAAAAAATTGGCTTAGGAATAGATTTTACTGCAAGAGATATTCAAGAAAATTGCAAAAAAAATGGATTACCTTGGGAAAAAGCAAAAGGGTTTGATGGCTCTGCCCAAATTTCAAATTTCTTTTTTGATAAAGAAGAAATTGATTTAAATAATATAACATTTAGATTGGAAAATAATAATATTATCAGACAAGAAGGTAATAGTAAAAATATGATATTTTCATTCGATGAAATTATTTCATATGTTTCTAAATTTATTACGCTCAAAGCAGGGGACTTAATATATACTGGTACTCCTTCTGGAGTTAATAAAGTCAAAAAAGGAGACATATTAACTGGCTATATTGAAAATAAAAAAACACTTGAAGTTAGAGTAAAATAAATTATTTTAAAACCTTCATTTTATAATTAGGTTCAAATTTACCATTAGAGATATCTTTAAGCTTACCTCTTACCATTCTTTTTCTAAGTGGAGATATTTTGTCAATAAATAATTTACCTTCAATATGATCATATTCATGTAAAATAACTCTTGCATTTAGGCCATCAAAAGTTTCATTACACTTTTTGAAATTTTCATCAAAGAATTCAATTTCAACAATTGATTCTCTAATAACATCTTCTCTAACATCTGGAATACTTAAACATCCTTCATTAAAAACCCATAACTCACCAGTTTTAGAGGTAACTTTAGGATTTATAAATGTTTTTTTAATAGGAATAAAATTTGGATTCTCTTCATCTAAAAAGGGATTGGTATCAATGATGAATAATCTTAATGATTTATTTATTTGAGGAGCAGCAAGACCAACCCCTTGTGCTTTATACATGGTTTCATACATACTATTAAGCAAATCACTAAGATTAGGATATATAGAATCAACTTTTATACAATCATTTCTTAATACATTTGCCCCATACGCTATAATAGGTAAAATCATTTCTATAAAATATTATCGATTATATCATCAATTGACAAACCTTGTGATTCAGCTTTATAATTTTTAACAATTCTATGTCTTAAAATAGGCTTAGCAACAGCTTTAACATCTTCAATATCAGGTGAATATTTTCCATTTATTAATGCATTACATTTTGCTGCTAAAACAATATATTGAGATGCTCTTGGACCTGCACCCCAATCAATATAATCATTTACATATACAGTTGAATGTAGAGAATTTGGTCTAGTTTTAGAAACTAATTTAACAGCATATTCCAAAACATTATCATTTATTGGAATAGAATTAACTAATTTTTGATACTCAATAATATCATTAGCACTCATTATGTTATCAAGTTTAACTTTTTGCATAGAAGAAGTCATTTTAACAATCATAAGTTCTTCATCATAATTGGGATAGTCTAATAGCACATTAAACATAAATCTATCCAGTTGAGCTTCAGGAAGTGGATATGTTCCTTCTTGTTCTATAGGGTTTTGAGTTGCTAGAACAAAAAATGGTGAATCTAAAATATATTTCTCTCCTGCGCTAGTTACAGATCTCTCTTGCATACACTCTAAAAGAGCAGATTGAGTTTTAGGAGGAGTTCTATTAATTTCATCAGCTAGTACAACATTTGCAAATAATGGCCCTTTAATAAATTTAAAATTCTTAGATTCATCTAGTATCTCAGTTCCAATAATATCAGAAGGCATTAAATCTGGAGTAAATTGAATACGGTTAAATTTTAATCCAAGAACATTTGCAATAGTTTGAACAAGTAAAGTTTTAGCAAGACCAGGAACACCAACTAAAAGACAATGTCCATTTGAAAAAATAGATATAAGAACTTGATTAACGACATCCTCCTGTCCAACAATAACTTTTGAGATTTCTTTTTTAAAATCATTAAAAGCTTGAACAAATGATTCTACTTTTTTAATACTATTAGTTTCTTTTTCCATAATTTATTTAATCCATTTATTATAAAATTCACAACTATTAAAATCATCAGATAATTTAATAAATGTATTAAGTAAATTATCTGAAATCCATTTATTTATGGATTCTTGCTTTTTATTATTAATAGCAAATTCTTGAATATTAGTATAATCATCAATAATATTAGCTTGGTGAGCAGGAGTTTTATCATGTAACATAACTATTCTATAGGATTGCTCATTATTTTCAGAATTTGTTAATGTAGGTGAAGAAATATCATTAATATTCATATTCTCAACAATATATTTAACAGATGGATTGAGTTGTTCGCTAGTAAACTTAGATGAACCAGTTGAAGGATTTATTAATAAGCCGCCATTATTTTTACTTTCATCTTCAGAATACTTAATTATTGCATCTTCAAAAGTTATTAAATTACTATCTAAATCAAGCCTAATTTTTGTGATATCATCTTTAGCATTTTTTAAAGATAAAGAAGTTACTTTGGGTTTTAACAAAATATGTCTAACATTAATTTCTTCTCCTCTTCTTGAAATCATTTGAATAATATGAAAACCATATTTAGTTTCAATAACTTCGGATATTTCTTTATCATTAAGTTTAAATGCAGCACGTTCAAATTCTGCAACTAATTGGCCTCTATTCATAAACCCAAGCTCTCCCCCATTATTTGATGTTCCAGGATCATCAGAGTACAGTGCAGCAAGAACCTTGAAATCTTCACCGTTATAAACTCTATTTCTAAATTTATTTAATTTTTCTCTAATTAGATCTTTTTGTTCGTTTGAAATTTTTGGTTTTATTACAATTTGTTTTAATTCTATTTGTTCATCTACAAATGGGATTTCATCAAATTTTAATTTAGAAAAATAAAACTTTACTTCTGCTGGAGTAACCTTTATATTATTAGTAATTGAAGATTGCATTTTTTGAGAATAAAGCTGATTCTTAACAATATTTGTTAACTCCTGTTTAATTAAATCTATAGATTTTTTAAAGTATAACTCTACTTTTTCTATAGAACCTAACTGTTGTTCAAAATAAGAAATTCTTTTAGAGAGCTCGTTAATAACATCTTCATTATTAACAACAATATTACTATCTAATTTACCATGATGAACAAGCAAGTTTTGAAATAATAAATCATCAATTATCTTACATTTAACATTATCAGATTTAGTATAACCTTGAGATAAATATTGTAAATATTGAGATTCAATTTCAGAAGTTAAAATCATTTCACTTCCAACTATAGCTTCAATTTTATCAATAGATTGGCTAATTAATGAAAATGGCAGATTTGTTAAGACAATTAGTAGAATTAAGATTCTCATTAGTATATTTTTATTTTATTTAATGCCTTTGCATTAATTATCAAATCATCTTCAAGTTGATCTAAATATTTTATTTTTTTCCTATTTAAAATTAGTGCCTTGATATTATCTTTTTCAATTTCAAAAGGGCTTAAATCACCTTTAATTTTATATTTTTTTATATCAAGTAAATATAATAGCTTTTCATCTTCAAAAACATCAAATTTAGTATTTAATAAATAATTATATGTAGATATATCAGTAGGTAATTTTTTCTTTAACTGATCAAAGTAAATCCAACTTGAATCATTTATAAAATATTCTTTAGCGTAGAGCAAACAATAATTAGTTAATTCATCAATGTCATCTTTATTATTAGAACGAAAAATTTTAAATAATCTTTTAATATTTGGTGCAATTTTATCAATAATTAAAAATCTTCCCATAAAAATATTTTGATTTAGACGATATTGATTTTTATTTTTTTCGTAATAATTTAAAAGTTCATTTAATTCAATAATCGTATCAAATTTCTGATTTAATAGCTGTTGTTGATATTCATTAATTACTAGCGATTCTTCAAATTTCTTCACTGACTCTTTAATTCTTTCTGATTTTACTTTAATATTAATATTAGCATGATGATGAAGAATTTTTTTTCTTATCCATTTGTCAATATATGTATTAATAAAAAATACTGAATCTTGAATGTTAACAGGCATTTTATTATAAACTTCATAATCAAATAAATCTTGATTATAAACAGATGCTAATACCTTAGCATCTGGTGCATCATTACAAGAAAAAATTACAAATGGTAATAAAAAAATTAATGATTTTAAACTCAAGATTACTTACTTATTAAAGAGTATAATAAATTTTTGTTTAGATCAACATTATATTTTGACCTTAATTTTTTAATCCAAGTAGAATCAAGATATTTTTGATAATCAGAAATAACTTTACCCTTAGTTTCATTTAAATTTTTTGCTCTTGCATTTAAAATATCATGAACAAAAACTATAGTGTAACTACCATCATCATTTTTAATACTCTTGCTTATGCCTTTCTTCCAGTCAATTTTATCAATGATATCATTTTCATTTAAAGAAAATTGACCACTAACTAGTTGAACATTTAGTGGTGATGAAGAATTTATTTTATTAAGAATATCAACATCTTTAATTACCCCTCTTTTAAGTTTATATAATTGATTTCTAATTTTATATGAAATATTATAATTAAGACAAGTAAAAATAGAAACATCAAGACGCTCATTCCATTTATAATTTGATAAGTTTTCATTAAAATAATTAGATAAGCCAGCAGAATCTTCAACAGCTTTTTTCCAAACATTATTATTTGTTATATCAAAAAGTAAAATACCTTCTTTATACTCCTTAAGTAAATTTTTAAACTCAGGGTATTTATTTTCTAATTGACTTTCTTCAAATGAAAGTAAGGAAGAATTTAAAAACTCAATATATAATTGATCAAAATCATTATTCTTTTTTTGATTATTTAAAATAAAATTAGATAACTCCTTAATGGTATAAGGATTTGATTCAATTGTAAAAATTTTTCTTTCACCATCTTTTAATAATGAATTATCCCAAGTGGAATTTGAAACATTTTTTACTGCAATTTTTCTTAAAAAATTAAAATTTTCTTTATAAACTTTAATATTATAGAGATTCTTTAGTTTTGAAATCATAAACTCATTACTTAACTTACTTCTAGAATCTTTTTCAATTTTTTGTTTAACAGATAAGAATAAATCATCATCAAGAGTAACAAGGTTATCTTCTAATAACATTACAATATGCCATCCATATGGAGTTTGAAAAGGTTCTGAAAAATCTCCTGGAGAATTTAAAGAAAAAGATGCTTCTTCAAATTCTCTTACCATTTTACCAACTCCAAAAGGAGGCAAAACACCACCTTTAACTGCAGTAGATCTATCCTCAGAAAACCTTTCTGCAACTTCAACAAACTTGTCTCCTTTTATTAGTAGATCGTGTGTTTCAGATATTTTTTTAAAAGCCTCATTAATTTTTTTAGTATTCGCTCCCTTACCAGTTTTGAACATTATATGGGCAACTTTTCTTTCTCCAACAGCTTTTCTTTTGTCATTTACTAAAATTAAATGGTAACCGTATTGTGTTTTTACAGGAATAGAAACTTCTCCAATAGGAGTATTATAAGCAACAGATTCAAAGTCATAAAGCATCATAAAAGCTGTAAAATAACCAAGATTACCTTTTGAATCTAAAACATATTCGTCATCTGAAAATTTAACTGCAGCCTCAGAAAATGAAATTTCTTTATTAATTATCTGATTTCTAATAGATAATGCTTCATTTAAGGCAGTTTTTGAATCATCATTATCAATTTTAATAAGAATATGTGAAGCATTAATATCATATTGTATTCGCTCCAAAGCTTCATTAAATAAATTTTCATTAAAATTATTATCTCTTAAATAAGGTTTAGATAATTGTTTTTTATACCCATCCAGTTCCTTAACAAAAGAAGGGAGTGTGTCATATCCAAGTGACTTTGATTCTTTAACTTTTAATTTAAAATTAATAAAAAGATCGATATATTCATCTAAGTATTCTTTGGTTATTTCAATATCTTCATTGTTTTTATAAAAAATATTTTCAAATTCATCAATACTAATTTTTTCTTCATTAATGGTCATTAAAGTTTCTTGAGAAAAAATATTAGTACTTGCTAATAGTATAGTAATAATAATTATTGTGCTTTTCTTCATTTTATATTTAAATTTAATTTGTTATCTACTGTAATTAGGTGCTTCTCTAGTAATTGTCACATCATGAGGATGGCTTTCAATAACTCCTGCTTGTGTAATCTTAATAAATGAAGCCTGAACTAATCTATTAATATCTTTAGAGCCAGCATATCCCATACCAGCCTTTAGGCCGCCAATCATTTGATGAATTACTTCTGAAAGAGATCCCTTAAATGCTACTCTTCCAACTATACCTTCTGGAACTAGTTTTTTCATATCATCTTCATCATCTTGAAAATATCTATCCTTAGAACCTTTTTGCATAGCATCAATAGAACCCATGCCTCTATAAGTTTTATATTTTCTACTTTCAAAAATTATTGTTTCTCCAGGAGCTTCTTCAACTCCAGCTATTATTGATCCTAACATTACACAACTTGCTCCACCTACCATAGCTTTAACAATATCACCAGAATAACGTATACCACCATCGGCAATTAATGGAATATTATACTTTTTTGTAATTTCATAAACATCCATAACCGCTGTTAGTTGAGGAACTCCAACTCCAGCAACAACTCTAGTTGTACAAATAGAACCTGGACCAATACCAACCTTCACACCATCAGCTCCTGCTTTAATCAAATCTTCAGCTGCTTTTGCTGTAGCAATATTTCCAACGATAATATCAAGTGTGTTAAACTTTTTCTTTACAGATTTTAGTACATCTAAAACACCTTTAGAGTGACCATGAGCAGTATCAATAATAATTGCATCAACATTTACTTTATAAAGAGCAGTAATTCTGTCAATAACATCAATAGTTACCCCTACAGCTGCTGCAACTCTAAGACGACCGAATTCATCTTTGCATGCATTAGGACGCATTCTGTTCTTTACAATATCTTTAAAAGTTATAAGACCAACAAGGATTCCATTAATATCAACAATTGGAAGTTTTTCAATTTTATTACTTTTAAGAATATCTTCAGCCTTTTGAAGATCATTTATTAAAGTAGTAATTAGATTGTCAGATGTCATAACCTTTGTAATACTTAAGTTATGATCTTTTTCAAATCTTAAATCTCTATTAGTAACAATTCCTAAAAGAAAATTATTATCACCAACAATTGGAATACCACCAATTTTATTCTCTTTCATTAATTTAAAAGCATCTCCAACTGTAGCATCTATCTTAAGAGTAATAGGATCTTGTATCATGCCACTTTCAGACCTCTTAACTTTTCGAACTTCAGAAGCTTGTTGTTGAATACTCATGTTTTTATGAAGTACACCGATACCTCCTTCTTGAGCTATAGCAATAGCTAATTTAGATTCAGTAACTGTATCCATAGCTGCTGAAACAAGAGGAATGTTTAATTTAATATTCTTAGAAAAAAATGTTTCTGTCTTAACTTCTCTAGGTAGTATTTCAGAATAAGAAGGGACAACTAATACATCATCATAAGTTAAACCTTCAGCTAATATTTTATTTTTTATAGACATATTTAAAAAATTTAAAAGTGTGCAAAATTAACGAAATACTGCTAATAAAAGTATTTACAATTGATACAAATTAATAAAAAAATAAATTATCTTATTAATGAAACAAATCCAGTCTTTTCAGTAAGAACAGCAATTCCGTTAATATAGCTAACATGATATACATAATTATCATTCTTAATAAAGCTACCATTGAATGTCCCATCCCATCCTTTTCTTGGATCACTTGTTTGAAAAATAAGCTCTCCATTTCTTGAATAAATTGTAAATTCATAACCAATATCAGAAACAAAATTGGTTATTGGTTTGAATATTTCATTATGTTCATCTCCATTAGGAGTAAAAGAATTTGGTAAGAATAAAATAGGAGTTTGTGAAACACATGAAATATTTGATAAACTCCCCTCAATTGCTGAACCATATGGATTATTGTTTCCTTCTATAGCTTTTATGTAATAGCAAAACCGTCCATTGCCATCACCAAATTCAGTAACAACATCAATATAACTCAATTCTTCATTTGGATTATTTACTCTATCAAAAACATATAAAGGTATTAAGTTAAAAGGTTCTCTATTTACTGATCTATACAGCTGATATTCTACGACATCTCCTAACCACTTATCATATTCATTAAAAGTTAAAGTATTTGTATACTGTTCATTAAACAACAAATTATCGCTGTAATCAATATTAATTTCAGAATTTAAATATATTGTTTTAGCAAAAGAAATATCTGAATTAGTCTGAACAACAGAACCAATATTTAAAATATTACCACAAGTATCAACTGGGTATATTTGATACTCATAAAAATAATTATAAGTTTCAGCAGAATTATCAGAGAAGAAAATTGAAGAAGAAGAGTTATTGTTATCAACTTTTCCAATCATATTAAATAATGAATCATCTTTAAATGACCTATATACATTGTATTGACTAACTAAATTATTATTATCAACTAAACAACTTATATCTACATCGCCGTTATCATGATTTACAGAAGCATAATCAATATAATTATATTTTGGAAGATTAGGGTAATCAACAGTAATATTATTTTGATTTGAAATTGCATTTATTGAAGAGTCATTATTAAAAGCTTTAACATAAAAATTATAATTTGAACCCTGGTTTAAATTTTCAAGCTTATATTCTAGGTTATTAATTATTCTAATAGAATCTAATATAATATTACCTTGCAAATCAGTTTCAATAATGATTATATTATAATGACTTAAACCATTTTTAATATTAATATAATCATTCCAATTAAATTTAATAGACAAATCACAAGCATCGAAATAATATTTAAGGTTAATAGAATTATGCTCAATACTTCTTACACTAGAATTGCCACAACTATCTAATGATCTTAAACTAAAAGTTTCAGAAACATTAACAGCATTAGAACTATTATATATGTAAGTATTATTATTGAAACCATAAATAGAATCTAAAGTAATCCATGAACCAAATTCATCTAAAATATAGATAGCGTAAACATCAACATCAGTAGAAGAACTTGTCCAAGTTATAATAGAGTTCCCATTTACATCAACTGAAACATTATTAATTATTGGATTATCTGGTCTTATTGTATCTTTTAGTATCGCTCCATTAATTGAAGAAATAGATGAGCAACCACTTAAATCTGGTAATTCAACATATAAAGATTGAAAAGAATTACATGTTTGAGCTGGAAATATAAAATTATTATTAGAAGTTGTACCAACATTAATCCAACTACCTAAACTATTTAAAGCTAAAATATTATAATCTAAAGAAGTAATTAAATCAGGAAAATGTATGCTATTCCAGTTCATATCAGCTTCAGTATCACCATTAATTGGACTAACATTTAAATAAATAGATTTTAATGTATCAGATGGAAGAGATTCACTGGCACATGATGAATGTGATGATATATAATAATATTGTGATGTAATATTGGCATTAGAATTATTGTGAATGTAAGTATTAATTGGATACATTATACTATCTAAAAAAATAAAAGGGCCATTAGGATTATCCGAATGAAAAACGCTATAAACTGTGCTTGGCGGTGCACCACCCAAATGATCCCAAGAAATTTCAGATTTATTATTTTGAAGTACTGAGACACATCTAAAATCTGGCGAATTATCAACAGGAGAAGGTACAACAGTTACCTTAATGTTGGCAAACTTAATTCCATTAGCAGGGCAAAAATCATCATAAACTTTAACTAAAAAGTTAAAAACATTTGATGTTTGTCCACATCCAGCAGATGCATCAATATGAGTACATGCTGTTTGCCAACTAAATATACCAGAAACTATACCTGGGTTTGAAAAAGGCGGAACTTGACCTACAGCATCATTAAATGTAGCACAAGGAGGATTTAAACAACTAGAAGTATTTATATAATCATCAGAAAATTGTCCGCCGGATACTTCCATCGTTAAACTTTGTGCTAAAGTATTATTATATAAATCATTATCAATACCATCAATAGTAAATTCAACTAAAGCACCAGCAAAAACAGTTGTATCATATGAAGCAATTAAGGAACTAGGATCAATAAATGGAGCACTAACAACTGGGGGATTATTAGAAGCAACAGAACTTGGCATTGTAGGACAAGCAATTAAAACAACTTGAACTTCTCTATAAATTTCTGCCACAAGCTGATTACATTTCCAGGATTGAACTTGAATACAAGTAACAAAATTACCTGCCAAATTGGCGTCATAAGAAACTTCTCCAGTTGCAGGATTTAAAGTTGGATTACCTGGCAAAGGATTATTAAAAGTGTATGGTGGGTCAAATGGAAGTGGTATAGGATCAATAGGTGGATTAAATGTTGTTATAAAATCATCTAAGGGTCTCGCCCAGTTATACACTAACTCATCTAATTCATCATCATATGCATTATGACTATATGAAAATGGAAAACCAGTACATAAAATAGTTTTTGGTTGTTCCTTGAACTCTGGTGAGGAATCAAAGCAAGGGTCTGCAGGAGTTGCTATACCTGTAACAGGATCTAGAAATGGAAACATTGAAGCTCTCAAAGTAAAACCTTCAGAAGAAGGATTAGTTAGATTTGTTATTGCGCCATTTCTACAACAATTATCCCAGGTAAACTGCCATCCTTGAACAGGGGGAACTCCAGTCAAGACAATTGGAGATGCAGTTTCAAAAATATATTCTTCGACAGCTCCAACATCACCATTAGCACAACTTAAAACAGTATTTCCACTATTTATTGGGTCACATTGTGGCGAAACATCTTGAGACAAAACAAATTCAACTGGAATATTAGTAATAGTTGGATGATTCCAAACTTGAATATTTTGTGTAAATGTTCCTACTGTTGTTCCTGAGCAATCTCGATAAACTTTCATAGTAAAAATATATTTACCAATATCTGGACCATTTTTTAAACATTTCCATGTAATTTCTCCTCCCATTAAATGAGTAGCAAAAGTAGAATGTGAAAATAATAAAAGGGAAAAAATTAAAATTATTTTTTTCATAGTAAAAAACATCATTTTCAACAAAGATATAAATAATAGATTTAGACGGCTAAATGTCTAAAGCTTAATCTTAGATAATAAATCTCTACAAATATTAAATTCATTAATTAGATTAATAAAAATTTCATCAACTGAAAGAATATTATTTAAAAAAGAAGAAACCTGTCCTATTTCTAATTCACCATTTTTTAAATCACCTTCAAATATTCCTTTTTTAGCCCTCCCCTTTCCAAGAATTTTTTTCAAATCATCTACGCTAGCATTATTACGGTAAGCTCGTTCAATTTTAGAGTAGAATTCATTTTTTAATAATCTTACAGGGGTTAACTCTTTAAGAGTCAAAATCGTATCATTTTCTTTTGCATTTATAACATATTCTTTAAAATTCTGATGTGCAGATGATTCTTTACTTGTAGCAAATAAACTTCCAATCTGAACTCCATCAGCCCCAAGACCAAGGGCTGCAAAAATTGCATTGCCCGAAGCGATACCACCAGCAGCAACAATAGGAATTTCAATTGAATTTTTAATTTGAGGGATTAAACACATTGTTGTAATTTCATCTATACCATTATGACCTCCTGCTTCAAATCCTTCTGCAATAATTGCATCAACTCCAGCATCCACAGATTTTAATGCAAATTTCTTATTAGCTACAACATGTAAAACAGTGATTCCATTATCTTTCAAATAATTAGTATATATTTTTGGATTTCCTGCAGAAGTAACAACAATCTTAACACCTTCCTCAATTATGATTTGAATATGTTCTTTGATATTTGGATAAAGTAATGGTAAATTAACTCCAAATGGTTTATTTGTAGCAATTTTACATTTCTTAATATGCCCTCTTAGAATATCTGGATACATTGAACCAGCCCCTAACAAACCCAAGCCTCCGTTGTTACTTACAGCACTAGCTAATTCCCATCCACTACACCAAACCATACCCCCTTGAATAATTGGGTATTTAATCTTTAAAAGTTCTTTTAATCTATTCATAAAAAATATATATTTGTTGCAATTACGAAATTAAAAATAAATTTTACAATGAAAGCTGATAAAGAGATATTTGAATTAATTGATCAAGAAGATAATAGACAAAGAAATGGTATTGAGCTAATAGCTTCAGAAAACTTTGTCAGTGATCAAGTAATGTTAGCAGCAGGCTCATGTCTAACAAATAAATATGCAGAAGGATATCCAAATAAAAGGTATTACGGAGGATGTGAAGTTGTTGATAAGGTTGAACAAATCGCAATTGATCGAGCTAAAAAACTATTTGGTGTAGAATATGTAAATGTTCAGCCACATTCTGGGTCTTCTGCAAATGCTGCAGTTATGCTTGCATGTTTAAATGCTGGAGATAAAATTCTAGGATTCAATCTTGCTCACGGAGGACATTTAACTCATGGATCCCCAGTTAATTTTTCGGGAAAGTTATATAAAACTTCTTTTTATAATGTTAAAAAAGAAACAGGTATAATCGATTATGATTCTTTAGAGAAAATAGCACTTAATGAAAAACCAAAATTAATTATATGTGGAGGCTCAGCATATTCAAGAGATTGGGATTACAAAAAATTTAGAGAAGTTGCAGATAAAGTTGGCGCACTTCTTTTAGCTGATATTGCACACCCTGCAGGACTTATTGCTTCAGGACTTTTAAATAACCCAGCTCAATATTGTCATATACTAACTACAACAACGCATAAAACTTTAAGAGGACCTAGAGGAGGAATGATAATGATGGGCAATGATTTTGAAAACCCTTGGGGTATGAAAAATCTTAAAGGAGAAAATAAAAAGATGTCATTTTTATTAAATTCTGCTGTTTTCCCTGGCTCACAAGGAGGACCTTTAGAGCATATAATTGCTGCAAAAGCAATAGCATTTGGAGAGGCTTTAAAACCATCATTCAAAAAATATAGTCAACAGGTGATTTTAAATGCTAAAATAATGGCAGAAGAGTTAGTTAAAAGAGGTTATGACATAATTTCTGGTGGCACAATAAATCATTGTATATTAATTGATTTAAGCTCAAAAAATATCACTGGAAAAGATGCAGAGAAAGCACTTGTTTTAGCAGATATTACAGCTAATAAAAATATGGTACCTTTTGACACTAAGTCTCCTTTTATTACATCAGGAATTAGATTTGGTACTCCTGCAATTACCACTAGGGGTGTAAAAGAAAATACTATACCTTTAATTGTTGAACTAATTGATGAAGCAATTACTAACTGGCAAGATAAAGATAAGTTAAATGTAGTAAAAAAGAAAGTTAATGCACTTATGAGTAATTATAAAATTTTTTCTTATTAAATTTTTATGAATCCTTTAGAATTAGAAAATGAAAAAAAGGAAATAATTAATAAATATAGAACATTATTAAGATCTTGCCCTTCAAAAACTAGCAAAAGTGATAAAAAGCTCATCCGTAAAGCCTTTAACCTTGCCGTTAAAGCTCACAAAGATATAAGGAGAAAATCAGGAGAACCATATATTTTTCACCCATTAGCAGTTGCTCAAATTTGTGCTAAAGAAATTGGGCTTGGAACAACATCAATAGTTAGCGCCCTTTTGCATGATGTTGTTGAAGATTCGGATTATACCATTAAAGATATTGAAGATTTATTTGGAATTAAGACAGCAAAAATTATTGATGGATTAACAAAAATATCTGAAGTTTTTGATAAAAACATTTCTCTTCAAGCAGAAAATTTCCGAAAAATGTTACTTACTATTTCTGATGATATTAGAGTTATTCTAATAAAACTAGCTGATAGATTGCATAATATGAGGACTCTTGACGCTATGACAAAAATGAAACAATTAAAAATTGCTTCAGAAACTTTATATCTCTATGCTCCACTAGCGCACAGACTTGGACTTTATACTCTAAAAACTGAATTAGAAGATTTAGGATTAAAATTCACAAAGCCTGAAATTTATAAAGCCATTTCTATTAAACTTAATGAGACAAAAATTAGTAGAAATAAATTCATTAATAAGTTTTCTTTACCAATAAAAAATGCTTTAAAGCAAGAGGGTGTAAAGTCAAATATTAAAGGAAGGCCTAAGTCAATATTTTCAATTAGAGAAAAAATTATAAATAAAGGAGTAACCTTTGATAATATCTTTGACAAATTTGCAGTTAGAATTATCGTTGATAGTAACATTGAAAATGAAAAAGCAGATTGCTGGAAAATATATTCTATTGTAACTGATTTCTACAAACCTAATCCAGATAGATTAAGAGATTGGATTTCAACTCCAAAGCCTAATGGATACGAAGCTCTACATACGACTGTTTTAGGAGATGAGGGTAAATGGGTGGAAGTTCAGATTAGAAGTAAGAGAATGGATGAAATAGCTGAAAAGGGCTATGCTGCACATTGGAACTATAAAAACAAAAATGAAAAAGATAGTTCATTAGATATTTGGATTAAAAGAATAAGTGATTTACTGGACAACACTGATTCAAATGCAATAGACTTTATCGATGACTTTAAATTAAACCTGTTTTTGGGGGAAATCTATGTTTTTACTCCCGCAGGAGAACTAAAAACTCTTCCTAAAGGGGCTTCAGCATTAGATTTTGCATTTGAAATACATACAGAAATTGGAAGTAAGTGTATGGGGGTTAAAGTAAATGGAAAGCTTGTTGCATTAAGTCATATACTTAATAGTGGTGATCAAGTTGAAATAATAACATCAAAAAAACAATCCCCAAAAAGAGACTGGTTAAGATTTGTTGTAACTTCTTTAGCAAAATCAAAAATAAAAAGTGCATTAAAAAAGGAGAAAAAAATTATTGCTCAAGAGGGTAAAGAATTAGCTCAAAGGAAATTAAAACAATTAAGAATAAAAATAAATCATCAAACAGAAAATGAATTAGTCAAGTTTTTCAACTGCAGAAGCTCTTTAGATCTCTATTACAAATTTGGTAGTGGCGAAATTTCTAATCTTGAAATTAAACAGTTTGTTAAATTAAAAAACTCTGGATGGTATCAAACTATTAAAAATAAAATTTACGGAAAAAACAAATTTACTCCTTCAACAAAATTTTTAGGAGATCTAATAGTTTTTAATGATGATGAAGATATCTTCGAATATAAAATAGCTCAATGTTGCAATCCCATTCCAGGAGATGAAATTTTTGGATTCCTAAGCGTAGAAGATGGTATAAAAGTACATGCCAATCAATGCCCTAACTCAATTGAGTTAAGAGCAAATTATTCTTATAGAATTTTAAATGCAAAATGGACATTAAAAGAAAATTTAGATTTTTTAGCTAATATTAAAATCAATGGAATAGATTCATTAGGACTTATTAACAGAATCACGCAAATAATATCTAAACAAATGCATGTAGACATAAAGGCAATTAATGTAATTGGAGATGATGGTATTTTTGACGGAGAAATAACATTAAAAGTTCACAATGAAAACTTCCTAAATCAGGTCACTTCAAAACTAGAAAAAATCGAGGGCATTGAAGCTATTTCTAGAACTTATAAACATAATAAAAATATTAAAGTTTAATCTTTCAAAACATTTCAATTTTATTAAATTTACATAAAAATCAAACTATGTCAAATCCTTTAATTACCGAAACTGTTACGAAGATATTTACAGATTTTCTAATTGAAAAAAAACACAGAAAAACTCCTGAAAGGTTTGCCATACTTAGTGAAATATACAACTATGAAGGTCATTTTGATATAGAGTCAATGTATATTCAAATGAAAAATAAAAATTACCGAGTTAGTAGAGCTACATTATATAATACCGTAGACTTACTTTTAGAATGTCATTTAATTAGAAAACATCAGTTTGGTAAATCTCAAGCTCAGTATGAAAAGTCATATTCAAACAAACAGCATGATCATTTAGTTTGTACAAATTGTGATAAGGTAATCGAATTCTGTGACCCTAGAATTCAAGGAATAATGAATGTCATAGAAGAAGCTATGGAATTCAAAATAAGTCGTCATGCACTAAATCTTTATGGGTTGTGTAAAGAATGTCAAATTAAATTAAAATAAATGAAAGCAGATGTTTTATTAGGTCTTCAATGGGGGGATGAAGGGAAAGGAAAGATTGTAGATGTTTTAACAAAAAATTATGATATAATAGCAAGATTTCAGGGGGGACCAAATGCAGGCCATACTTTGGAATTTGATGGCATTAAACATGTATTACACACAATACCTTCTGGTATTTTTCATAAAGGGATAATAAACTTAATTGGTAATGGAGTCGTAATAGATCCTGTAATTTTTGAAAAAGAAATAAAAGATATTGAAAAATTAAATCTTGAAATTTCTGAATTATTAATTTCAAAAAAGGCTCATTTAATTCTTCCAACTCATAAAATTTTAGATGCAGCATCTGAAAAGGCTAAGGGTAAAAATAAGATTGGATCTACACTTAAAGGAATAGGCCCAACTTATATGGATAAAACAGGCAGAAATGGCTTAAGAGTTGGAGATATAAATTCTATAAACTTTAAAGAAAAATA
>TARA_B110000305_G_scaffold192342_1_pt1 | contig 95603 bp, 87 predicted proteins | sample TARA_B110000305 | Tara Oceans TARA_B110000305 (sample SAMEA4397930) | marine metagenome | biome: Polar Biome; feature: [SRF] surface water layer (ENVO:00010504); material: water (ENVO:00002006), including particulate matter (ENVO:01000060) such as... | depth 5 m | reverse complement strand
TTTTATCTTCGCTTTCTATCGAACCTATTGCTAAATCAAGTAACTCTGTAGGTTGGATATCTTTATTTTTTACTATGAGCGCTAAATCAGTTGCGTCATAAGATTTGTATTCACTTAATTGCATGTTATTAACCTTAATTATTGCGTATCAATTCCTTGCCCACCAAATTCTTTTGGGATTTTTAAGGTACGCAGAACTAATTTTGATGCTTTTTCAAATAGATCATAAGGCCACGATTGGCTAGGATCAGGATTTTTATCAAGATCTTTAGCTCGTGGTCTTATATTTTCCCTTGCAAATACCCTTGCAAGCGATTGTAAATTAATTTGTTTTGCACTTAGATTAAAATCCATTGCTATAGATATCTCCCCAAATAATGATAGAATATCCTATAATAAAATTTACTTATATAAAAAACTTTTATATTGATTTCAATACTATTATACTAGATTATTAAACAAGGAGAAGATAAATGATATTTGACCACAGAACGTATACAATACAACCAGGTAAAATGAATGCATATGTTGAGATATTTGAGACTGTTGCTAACCCGGTTGCGCAAAAACACGGACTACAATTGGTTGCATACTTTATCAGTAAAGTAGGGCAGTTGAATCAGGTTGTGCATATATGGCAATATAAAAACATGGAAGAGTTTGAAGTCCTTAGAGAAAAAAGAGATGCAGATCCAGAATGGGCTGTTTATAGACAAAAGATTGCTGGTATGATTACCGCACAAGAAGACAAGATAATGGTTGGAGCTAATTTCTCTCCTGTAAAATAATTCATCATATCTGTATCAAAATATTTAATAGTATTGGGTTTTTACAATGAGCATAAGCACAAAAGATATATTAAAGAAAAAAACAACTGACGGTTCTATGATTTCTGGAGGACATTTAGTTGCTAAAGCATTAAAAAACGAGGGTGTTGATACTATTTTTACCCTATGTGGCGGGCACATTATAGATATATACGATGGATGTATTGATGAGGGGATAAGAATAATTGATGTAAGGCATGAGCAAACTGCGGCGCATGCTGCAGATGGCTATGCGAGACAGACTGGAAAACTTGGATGTGTCGTCACAACTGCAGGTCCAGGGTTTACAAATGCAATAACTGGTATCGCGACAGCCTATAGATCCGAAAGTCCTGTTTTGCATATTGGAGGTCAGAGTTCTCTCAGTCAATGGAAGATGGGTGGTTTGCAAGATTTGCCTCACGTTGAGATTGTAAAGCCGATAACAAAATTTGCATCCACTGTTATGTCGACGGAAAGAATTGCTGATATGGTTACTATGGCAGCAAGAGAATGTTTTAACGGTTCTTATGGTCCGTCTTACTTAGAAATTCCGCGTGATATTTTGGATAAAGAGATACCTTTGGAATCTGTTGTTATTCCTAAGCCTGGTTCATACAGAGCTTCAATTAAAAGTTCTGGTGACCCTCAGGATATTATAAAAGTTGCTGAGATATTATCTACAGCCGAAAGGCCTGCAATCTTGTTTGGACAACAAGTGTGGAGTTCAAGAAGTCATAATGAAGCTATTGAATTTATAAAAAAAGCGATGATACCATCCTATGCTAATGGTGCCAGTAGGGGGATGATTAATAATAATGACCCATATTGTTTTGACAGAACGAGATCAGATGCATTCAAGGAAGCTGACGTAATAATTATAGTTGGTACACCTTTTGATTTTAGAATGGGGTACGGCAAGAGAATATCGGAGAATGTTAAGCTAATTCAAATTGATCAAAATTATGGAACTTTAGGAAAAAATAGAGATATTGATATTGGTCTTGTTGGTCATCCGGGAACTATTTTAAAGCAAATTAGTGGCCTATTGCCAGATAGCATTGGTTCTGAGATTAAAAATAAACGAACTTCATGGATAAGTAAGCTTAGAGATATTGAAAAAGTTAAGTATGAAAAACTATTGCCATTATTCACATCAAGCAATAGCCCTATCCATCCTTATCGAGTAGCTTATGAGATTAATAATTTCTTGAATGAGGATACAATATTTATTGGTGATGGGGGAGATGTTGTCACTATCTCCGCTCAAGCAGTTAGGCCAAAATCTCCGGGTCAATGGATGGATCCTGGCGCGTTGGGAAGCTTGGGTGTTGGCACTGGATTCGCTATTGCTGCAAAATTAGCAGATCCTCATAAAGAAGTTCTTTGTTATTATGGAGACGGATCCTTTGGTATGACAGCTTTTGATATGGAAACTGCAGATAGATTTGGTGCTCCTTATATCGCTGTAATAGGAAACAATTCATCCATGAATCAAATTAGATATGGGCAGTTATCAAAATATGGGCCTCAAAGAGGAAATATTGCTAATAAATTAGGTGATATGAATTTTGCTGTATTCCCGAATATTTGGGGTGGCTTTGGAATAGATGTTACGGAATCTGACAAAATTGCAGAATCATTAATATTGGCAAGAAATTTCGTAAAAAAAGAGAATAAATCTGTTGTTGTAAACATATGGGTTGATCCCAACGAATACGCACCTGGAACAAAATCACAAACAATGTATAAATAAAGTTAACGAAAGTAATTTAGAATGAAAGCTCTGCAGGGTATAAAAATTTTGGACTTTACTCACGTACAGTCAGGACCTACTTGCACTCAATTGCTAGCATGGTTTGGTGCTGATGTTATAAAATTAGAGCGCCCAGGAACTGGAGATGCGACACGAAGTCAGTTAAGGGATATTGATAATGTTGATTCCTTATATTTTACCATGCTAAACCATAACAAAAAATCTATAACTCTCAACACAAAAACAGCTCAGGGTAAGAAGGTCTTGGAGGATCTTATTGCAAAATCCGATGTAATGGTTGAAAATTTTGCACCAGGGGCTCTTGATAGAATGGGCTTTCCTTGGGAATATATACAAAAACTTAATGATAAGATTATTGTTGCATCCATAAAAGGCTTTGGACCCGGACCTTATCAGGATTGCAAGGTCTATGAAAATATAGCTCAATGCGCAGGTGGAGCAGCATCGACTACTGGGTTTTTAGATGGACCTCCTTTAGTTACTGGCGCACAAATTGGTGATTCTGGAACAGGTTTGCATCTTGCGTTAGGGATTGTTACTGCATTGTTTCAGCGGGAGAAGACTAAAAAAGGACAGAAAGTTACAGCCTCAATGCAGGATGGTGTAATTAATCTTTGTCGTGTTAAATTAAGGGATCAACAACGCCTTGAAAAAGGTCCTTTAACAGAATATAGCCAATATGGGAAAGATATACCATTTGGTAGCTCGGTTCCCCGTGCTGGGAACGATTCTGGGGGAGGTCAACCTGGGTGGATTTTAAAATGTAAAGGTTGGGAAAGCGATCCTGATTCATATGTTTATTTTATAACTCAAGCGCCAGTTTGGGAAAAGATATGTAAATTAATCAATAAACCAGAATGGATAACTGATAAAGGTTATAGTACGCCGGCTTCAAGATTGGACAAATTGACTGAAATTTTTAAAACCATAGAAGATTGGACAAAAACAATGACAAAGTATGAAGTTATTGAGTTGTGTGATCCAGAAGGCATTCCATGTGGACCAATTTTATCTATGAAAGAGATTTCTGAAGATCAATCTTTGCGTGATACAGGAACTATTGTTGAAATAGATCATCCGGAAAGAGGAAAGTATTTATCAGTTGGTTGCCCTATTAAACTCTCAGAATCCTCGGTTAAGGTTGAAAGATCTCCATTGCTTGGTGAGCACAATATTGAAATATTACAAGACCTTCTTGGTTATAATGAGGAAGAAATAAATTTAATACAATCTTCTGGTGCATTGGGCGATAAATAAGTGAGTTTTTTATGAAAATTATTTTACATGGGCAACAAGCTTTTGGTAAAGCGGTCTTAGAGAATTTATTAGAAAACAATAAAAATATTGTTGCAGTATGTTCGGCTCCAGATATAGAAAATTTAAAAGTTGATCCGCTTGTTGAGCTAGCAAGAGAAAAGGGTTTGCCAGTCTACCAACCTTCAAGTTGGAAGAACCCAGAGGCATTGGAGAAAATAAAATCATTTGAAGCGGACTTATGCGTAATGGCTTATGTTTTGTTGATGGTCCCAAAAGCTATATTAGATGAACCTAAATATGGGACAATCCAATATCATCCTTCCATTTTACCAATGCATAAAGGACCTTCATCAATCAATTGGCCGATATATAGCGGTGAAACAAAAACTGGAATAACAATATTTTGGCCAGATGACGGACTTGATACAGGCCCTGTTTTATTGCAAAAATATTGTGATATTGATTCCGATGATACTCTAGGGTCATTGTATTTTAATAAGTTATTTCCTTTAGGCCTTGAAGCTATAGCAGAGTCGATTGAATTGGTTGAAATGGGCATTGCACCAAAATTATACCAGAAAAGAAATGATGGTAGCTATGAATCGTGGTTTGGTAAGCTTGAATCAAAAATAGATTGGTCTAATTCTGCACGCTCTATATATAATCAAATAAGAGCGAGCAATCCACAGCCCGGGGCATGGACTTCATTTAACGATGTTGAAGTTAAAATTTATGATGCTGCATATATAGAATTGACTGGAAATATTGGAGAAATAATCAATATAAATAATGATGGAATTGTAGTTGGAGCAGGTCAAGATTCTATACTTGTAAAAAAAGTAAGGGTAAATAAAGAAAAAATATCTGCTAATGATTACATTAAAGATAATAAAATAAAAATTGGCGATAAATTTGAATAGCAATGCAAATACGAAAGAAAATAAATGGTAGTTAAAACAGATATTGAGATAGCGAGAGAAGCTAATATAAAGCCTATTACAGATGTTGCAAATAATATTGGAATACCGTCTGATATGTTGTCTCTATACGGAAAATATAAAGCAAAGATATCAGAAGATTTTATTAAAAAAATTAAAGGCAATAAAAAAGGTAAACTTATTTTAGTTACTGCCATTACACCGACCCCTGCAGGCGAAGGAAAAACAACAACAACCGTTGGCTTAGGAGACGGATTAAATAAAATAGGAAAAAAAGCGCTTATATGTATTAGAGAGCCTTCTCTAGGACCATGTTTTGGTATGAAAGGTGGAGCGGCCGGAGGGGGCAAGGCACAAGTTATCCCGATGGAAGATATCAATTTACATTTTACCGGAGATTTTCATGCAATTGGCGTAGCTCATAACTTGTTGTGCGCGATGGTTGATAATCACGTATATTGGGGGAATGATTTAAACATAGATACAAGACGTGTTGTGATCAGGAGAGTTGTTGATATGAATGATAGAGCTCTTAGAGAAATAGTTTCTTCTCTTGGGGGTGTTTCCAATGGATTTTCTAGAAATGATGGATTTGATATAACAGTTGCTTCGGAGGTTATGGCTATATTCTGTCTAGCAAATGATCTTGAAGATCTAACCGAAAGGTTAGGAAACATAGTTGTAGCTTACACAAGAGATAAAAAACCTGTAACCGCAAGGCAAATAAAAGCAAATGATGCAATGGCAGTTTTGTTAAAGGATGCTTTTATGCCAAATATTGTGCAAACTCTAGAAAATAACCCTGCCTTTGTTCATGGTGGTCCTTTTGCAAATATAGCCCATGGTTGTAATTCTGTAATTGCTACAGATACGGCATTAAAGATGGCTGATTATGTTGTTACCGAAGCTGGTTTTGGGGCTGATTTAGGTGCTGAGAAATTCTTTGATATTAAGTGCAGGAGTATGGGAGTTCAACCATCTGCGGTTGTTATTGTTGCTACGATTAGAGCATTAAAAATGCATGGTGGTGTCACAGTAAAAGATTTAGGGACAGAGAATGTTAAGGCTGTAGAAAAGGGATGTGATAATTTAATTCAGCATATTGATAATATGAGAAAATTTGGTGTAGAGGTGGTCGTGTCTATTAATAAGTTTACCAAAGATTCAGATTCGGAATTAGACATTGTGTCCAAGAGATTAAAAGATTTTGATTGCAAGGTAATTATTGCATCTCACTGGTCTGATGGAAGCGAGGGTATAGAGGTCTTAGCCAAGGAAGTTGTTAGGATTTGTGACGAAGACGCTTCAAACTTTAATTTGCTTTATGATAATGATACGTTGTTAGTAGATAAAATTAAAAAGATAACTACAGATATATATAGAGCTTCTGAAGTTTTTCTCTCAGCAAAAGTTATCAATCAACTAAAAGACTGGGAGAATTTGGGGTATGGTCATTTCCCTGTATGTATGGCTAAGACACAATACTCTTTTTCTACAGATCCAAAATTAAAAAATGCACCTATTGGGCATAAAATCGAAATAAAAGATGTCAGGCTATCTGCTGGTGCAGGTTTTATAGTTGCTATTGCTGGTGACATAATGACAATGCCAGGTCTTCCAAGAAAGCCTGCAGCAGAATCTATAAAATTAGATATATCTGGAAATATAGAAGGTTTGTTTTAATTAGTTTTTAGTTTATAAGATTTATATTGACCTTATATAATTTTAATCAAAAAAGTATGTAAAATATGATGCGCGATAAAGATAAACCTAAAAAAGGTTATACAAAAGGTCGGCTACTAAAAGATTCTGAGAGAGAAGAAATATCGAATTTTCTGGGGTTGTCTATATATAAGAGGGAGGACTTAATAGAGTATCTTCATCTAATTCAAGATGAGTTTCATTGCATTACCTATGGTAATTTGCATGCACTAGCTGATTTGTTACGCATACCAATGGCCGAAACATTAGAAGTCGCATCATTTTATGCTCATTTTGACATTATTTCTGATTTAGATGACAGGTTAACTGTTCAGACTATTAGAGTTTGTAATTCTGTAACATGCCATATGTTTAATAGCGAAAATCTATATAATGATTTAAAGGAATCATCTGCTTCTGGTTATAGAGTGGTAAAGGCTCCATGCATGGGTAGGTGTGACAAAGCACCTGTTTGTGAGGTCAATAAGCTGCATATCGAATCAGCAACGCAAGAAAAAGTTAACGCACATATTAATAACGATAACCATAAACTTTCTATCCCTAATTATATAAACCACGCTGCATATGTTAAAGATTCAGGGTATACTGTGTTCCAAAATTGTTTAAATGGCACAATTACAGATGAGCAGATAATATCTATTTTAAAAGATGCGAATCTTAGAGGATTAGGTGGAGCTGGCTTTCCAACAGGAGTTAAATGGGAAATTTTATTAAAAAAAGATGGACCAAAATATTTGGCCGTTAATGCCGATGAAGGGGAGCCTGGAACATTTAAGGATAAATATTATCTTGAGAATAATCCATGCTCATTCATAGAGGGAATGTTAATAGCTGCTTGGACTGTTAAAGCTGAGAAAATATACATATACATTAGAGATGAATATCCAGCAGCATTACAGATATTAAAGAATGAGATAAAGGAGCTTGAAAAAAGTGGAATTAATAAGAATATAGAAATAGAGATTAAGCGTGGAGCTGGATCTTACGTCTGTGGTGAGGAGTCTGCAATGATTGAATCCATTGAAGGAAAAAAAGGATTTCCTAGGCACAGACCCCCATATGTTGCTGATGTTGGGATTTTTGGCAAGCCAACCTTAGTTAATAATGTTGAAACATTATATTGGATACCTATGATATTGAAAAATGGATCCGAGTGGTTTGCAAATAAAGGTATCAATGGTTCTAAGGGTTTAAGAACTTATTCTGTTTCCGGTAGAGTAAGAAATCCTGGCATTAAAATAGTGCCTGCAGGCGTAACTGCTAATCAATTAATTAATGAATATTCAGGTGGCATGTTGAAGGGTCATGAATTTACAGGATATCTTCCTGGCGGTGCTTCAGGAGGCATTCTCCCATCCCGTTTGGCGGATATCCCTTTGGATTTTAATAATTTATCTAAATACGGATGTTTTGTAGGATCCCATGCAGTTGTTATATTATCAGATGCTGATAATATAAAGGATATAGCAATAAATTTGATGGATTTCTTTGAGCATGAGAGTTGTGGTCAATGCACCCCTTGTCGTGTTGGAACAGAAAAAGCCTTAAATTTAATGAAAAAACAAGTATGGGATATAGAATTATTAAATGATTTAGCTAGCGTTATGAGTGAAGCGTCTATATGCGGATTAGGGCAAGCAGCTCCAAATCCCCTACTTTCTATTATTAAGTATTTTCCGGAGTTGACCCATCAATAAGTACGTAAAATTTAAAATAAATAATCAAGAGGTAACCGCATCTCAAGATGAATCTATTTGGGAAATATCCAAAAGGATGGATATAGAGATACCTCATTTATGTTACTCAACCCAATCTGGATATAAAGCTGATGGGAATTGCAGAGCCTGCATGGTTGAAATAAAAGGTGAAAAAAATCTTGTGGCCTCTTGCATTAGAAAGCCAACTGACGGTATGGAAATTGAGACTAATTCTTCCAGGTCTAAGAAAGCAAGAAGTATGGTCTTTGAATTGCTAATGGCAGACCAACCTAAAAATTCGTCAGTTCACGATCCTCAATCAAATTTATTAAAATGGGCGTCTGCAATTAATGGCAATGTAAGTTCTAGATTTCCAACTACATCCAAACCTGATGTTGATAATACACACCAAGCAATTACAGTTAATCTCGATTCTTGTATCAATTGTAATTTATGTGTACAGGCTTGCAGAGAGGTTCAGGTTAACGATGTTATTGGCATGGCTTATAGAGGAAGTAAGTCAAAAATTATATTTGATTTTGATAGTGAATTAGGTGAATCGACATGCGTTTCATGTGGAGAATGTGTTCAAGTGTGCCCTACCGGTGCATTAATGGAATCAAATTTACTAAACAAATCAAATGTTAGAGAACATTATCCAGACAGAAGTGTAGATACTTTGTGTCCTTACTGTGGGGTTGGTTGCCAAACAAATGTTAAGGTAAAAGGTAATAAAATAATATCAATTGATGGCAGAGATGGCCCATCAAATGAAAGTCGTTTATGTGTAAAGGGCAGATTTGGTTTTGATTATATATCTCATCCAGATAGATTGCTAACCCCCCTAATAAGGATAGATAAAAATACCAAGAGTTTTGATCTCAAGATTGATAATTCTAATATAAAAGATTATTTCCGTGAAGCTTCTTGGGAAGAAGCTCTAAGTTCGGCTGCTAAAAATTTAAAAGAAACATCTGATCAATACGGCGGCAAAAGCATTGCTGGATTTGGTTCCGCAAAATGTTCGAATGAAGAAGCTTATTTATTCCAAAAATTAATTCGGCAAGGATTTATATCTAATAATGTAGATCACTGTACTCGACTCTGCCACGCCTCTTCTGTTTTTGCTTTAATGGAATCCCTGAATTCTGCAGCTGTAACAGCTCCATTTACAGATGCTCTAAAATCAGATTGTATTATCGTTATTGGAGCAAGGCCTTCAGAAAACCATCCTGTTGCTTCTACGTATATAAAAAACGCTATAAAAAAAGGTTCAAAATTAATATTGATTGACCCAAGAGGGCAAAAGCAAGGTTTAGCGAAATATGCTGATCATATAGTTCAATTTAAACCTGGGCAAGATTTGGCTTTGCTAAATGCGATGATACATACAATTATCAGAGAAAAATTATACGATACTAATTTTATAAAGAATAGAACAATAGGGTTTGAAGAGCTTGTTGAAGAGACAAAAGACTTTTCACCGGAGAATATGGAAAAAATATGCGGTATAAATGCATCTGTAATCATAGATATTGCAAGATTATACGCTAAATCGGATAAATCAATTATATTTTGGGGTATGGGAATTTCACAGCATGTGCATGGAACAGAAAACGCTAGATGCCTGATCTCATTAGCTTTAATATCAGGTCATATTGGTAAAGATGGAACTGGTCTTCACCCATTGCGTGGACAAAATAATGTGCAAGGTGCCTCAGATGCTGGTCTTATCCCAATGGTATATCCTGATTACAATTCTGTTCAAGATGAATTGGTTAGAAAAATGTATCAAGAATTTTGGGGCAAAGATTTAAGCAATGAAGCCGGCCTTACAGCAGTTGAAATTATCGATGAAATCCATGCTTCTAATATAAAAGCAATGTTTATTCTTGGTGAAAACCCTGCAATGTCAGACCCAGATACAATGCATACCCGTAAAGCAATTGCTGCCCTTGATTTCCTTGTTGTTCAAGAAATATTTCTCACTGAGACTGCTTGGAATGCGGATGTTATTTTACCGGCTTCAACCCATGCAGAAAAATGGGGCACTTATACTAATACAAATAGACAAATTCAAATTGGAAGACAAGTTGTTAAGCCGCCAGCTGATGCAAAAGAAGATTGGTATATCATAACTGAGTTGGCAAAACATATTGGACTTGATTGGAATTATACCCATCCAAAAGATATATTTAAAGAGATGTCTGAGGTCATGAATTCTTTGAATAACATTACTTGGGAAAGATTAGTTAGAGAAGAATCTGTTACCTATCCTTGTTTATCTCCAGATAATAAAGGTGAAAATATATTGTTTGGTGATAGTTTTCCTACAAAAGATGGTAGAGCATTGATAGTACCCACATCTATAGTTCCGCCGGCTGAGACCCCAGACGATGACTATCCGATGGTATTAACGACTGGACGACTATTGGAGCATTGGCATACTGGAGCAATGACTAGAAGGGCAAGTATATTAAATTCTATTGAACCGGATCCTATAATTTGTTTAAATAAGTATGATATGGAGAAATTTAATATATACCCAGGCAACAAAGTTACAATATCAACGCGTCGAGGTGAAATAACAATGAATGCAAGACAGGACCCTGATGTACCGGAGGGAGTAGTTTTTGTTCCGTTTTGTTATACAGAAGCAGCTGCCAATGTGCTGACAAGTTCAAGACTTGATCCTGTGGCAAAAATACCAGAATTTAAATTCTCGGCTGCTAAAATTTGCTTAGCTGAATAATATTTCATATTGTGATACTCTGTCTGTAGAGTTATTTTAATAAAGGGATAATAATATCAATGAATAAAAAAATATGTGTCTTGGGTGGTGGAGCTATAGGATCATGTGTTTCGGCTTCAATGACCGATGCAGGATGTAACGTTATATTGGTTGACCAATGGGCGGACCATATAAATAAAATAAAATCAGATGGTTTACGTGTTATTACCAAAGAGGAAGATAAAACAAGAAAAGTTAATGCTTTTCATCTGAGTGATCTGGCTACTTTTGAACCAAAGTTTGACTATATATTTATGGCTGTTAAATCTTATGATACACAATGGATGGCAAAGTATGCCAGTGTTTACTTAAAGGACACTGGAACACTAATTGGGCTACAAAATGCGTTTAATGATGATTTAAATGCAGAAATGATTGGTAAGGATAGAACAGTAGGGGCTGTAGTTGAATTAAGCTGTGAAGCCTTTATCCCTGGAATTGTTCAACGTAATACCGTTCCTACAGGGACGTGGTTTGCTGTTGGTGAGTTGGATGGCAAAAAAACCGAAAGACTTTTAGAGATACAATCATTAATGAAGCATGTTGGCAATTGCGATATTACTGATAATGTTTATGGAGCTAAATGGACTAAATTAATCGCTAATTCAATGACTTGTCCTTTCTCATCATTAAATCTTAAAAATTGGGAAGCTATAAAATTACCTGGTATGTTTGATTTCTCTGTAGGGGTAGGAAAAGAGTCTTTTAAAGTAGGGCAAGCTTTAGGTCATATGATAGAGCCTTTGTTCGGTCTTACAACAGATGAGATAGGAAATGCTGGAGAAGGTGCTGCTGAATTGGTCATGAAGAGAATGGTTAATGATGTTGGCCCTAATGCCCGTACACATGCCGCTCAAGATCATGCTAAGGATAGGAGAAGTGAGATTGAATTTATCAACGGAAGAGTTTCGGAAGAAGGAAAAAAATTGGGTATCCTAACGCCTTATAATGACGCAGTTGTCGAAATCGCAAAGATGACGCATAGCGGTGAAATAAAGCTAGATCCATCAAATCTAGAAATATTATTAAATAAAATAAAATAAAGTTAAAATTTACAGTTTTTCAAAATCTGATTTTTCATTAAACGGTAAATCCTGAAGATACCTCCTAAGACAATCTAATGCCATCTCAACTGCACCTAATCTAATTCTTTGCTCGTCTCCAACAAAGTATCCTATTCTTGATATAATGTTCTCTGAGTCAGATAGGGAAATGTAGGCTTCAGCTTCATTATCTAGAGTGTTTTTAATTATCACGGATAATCCGTAAGATGCAGAAAATAGCTTTCTAATTGTCGAAGCAATGATATCAGATCCTTTAAGATCTAAGGTATTTTTTTCTTGAATATCAAATTGTTCATAGATATTCTCAATATTATTAGCAAATATTCCACATTTTAGAATCTCTCCATTAAAATCTTCCGAAGATAACCGAGCTGCAGTTCCTCCGTTTGTTTTTAATTCTGCGATAGCGATGGTTTCGTTATTTTTTGCTAATTTTCTGATAATAACGCCTTCCAATGTATCCTTGTCTTCAGCAAAGATAAAGTTATTTAGTTTATCTCTTATGTCATTTTCAACTGGTTTAAGGTTTTTTTCTATTTGTTCTAAAGATGATGCTTTGATATATAGTTTTGTTTCAAGTTGAGGATAATGAGCTTGGAATCCAAGTTTTACAATATTATCAGGAGATAGTTTAAGGGATTCATTCAAGATTGAATCCGCTCTTGATTCACCGATACCGTAAGAATGAAATGTTTTGAGTTTGGTAATTACTTTTTCTCCAGATAATGTGAGTAATCTTGGAATAATTTCATTTTCAAGCATTCTAAATAGTTCTCGTGGAACTCCTGGTGTAAAAAAGAACCTAGACTTTCCAATATTTATAGCAAAGCCACAAGCTGTTCCAACGGGATTGTCGATTAATTCCGACGTCCTTGGAAGCATTGCCTGTTTTTTATTGTTTTCTGTCATAGTTCGACCGCGCATAGTAAAGAAACTTTCCATTTTACCAAGCCAATCTTCTCTTAATTCTAATTCCATTCCAGATGCTTCGGCAGCAATTTCTTGCGACAGATCATCAACAGTCGGCCCTAGTCCACCATTAACAATGACAGCGTCAGATCTTTTTGAAGCTAATACGAAGGCGTCAAGTAATTCTTTTCTATCGTCACCTACTGTTGTCCCCCAAACAACAGATAAGCCAACTTCCTCTAGCTTGCGGCTCATGTATGAAAAGTTTGAATTAATTATTTTTCCGCTGAGTATTTCATCTCCCGTACAGATTATTTCGACTTGCATCATATCCTCCAATTTAGTGTAATTTATAAACTTACTTATTTAAATTTAAATACTTTTTCCCTTTAAAAAACCATAATAGAATTAAGATTTGCAATGAAAATATAAAGATAAAGCTCATTTTATAAGCGTCTGGATTATATTGCCCTTTGTTTGTTAATGGGTAAAGGTCAATAATTACACCAATTAAATATTGTATGAGAAATGCCACTACAAATGTTCCAAGATTTACAATTGTATTAGCCCGAGAAGACAATGACAAGCCAAATCTTTCCGTAATCCATGGATATGAAAGAATCCCTCCTTGACCTGTCATGGCAAAAATAATCCAAGTATAAAATGCAATTTTATGATCTATTAGAAATAATGGTATTAGTGAAAATATATTAACAATTAATAGACATTGAAGGATTTTTATAATATTGACGTTGTGTTTTGTTAATATTTTTGCGAGTAAACCGCTTAGAAAAATTCCCGATATTGCTGACAATGCTATGATTGTAAGTCTCGTTGCAACCTGCTCTCTTTCTAGTCCGGCAACATCATGAAGCCAAGGACCTGTCCAAAGTGTTAGTAAAGCTATATGTACTCCACCTGTAATCCATATTAGTGGTGCCAAATGCCACAAGGCCCTATCTTCAAAAACTTTTTTCAAGCCACTTAACTGCACCCCTAGTGTCTCTTGTGTTTTAGTATTATTATTATTTGGAATAAAAAGATACGTAAGTATTATGATTATAAAAATTAATATAATAAATAAGCCGTATGCCCCACGCCATGTAAAATATTGTAAGATTATCTCTGTTGGCCAACTTGTAATGAGAATACCTATTTGACCTGCTCCCATAATTATCCCGTTACCAAGAGCATAATTATTAGGCTTTAAATACATACTAACCGCCCTAAAACCAGCCATTAAACAACCTGAAAAACCAACTCCCATAAGAACCCTAGCAAAGGTCATTAGATAAATATTATTGCTGAGTGCAAAAATTATACAACCAATTGCGGCTAAAGATAATAGTGCAATTTGCACTTTTTTTGGTCCATGGCTATCTAGGTAAATACCGAGAGGTATTTGGGCTGCTGCATGAGCAATCAATAGAGAAGAGGATAGGAGGCCTAATGATGCTGCAGTTAGACCGATATCATTAATCAGGTTAGGTGCAATTATTGTATTGATAGAACGAAATATTATGGCTAATAAATAACCTAAGGTAAACACAATGATAATACTGTATGCCTGTTTCATTTGCATTAAATTTCTGTTTTTAATATTGCATTTGAATAACATATTAGGCGGGTATTAGATATTAATTTATGAATAAACTAATCATTTTTATATTTTATAGGAGTAACAATCGATGCAACAATATCCTGAACAGATATTGTCCCTACCAATTTTCCTTTATTATTTAATACAGAACCGACGTCTAGCCCACTTTCTGTTATCACTTTAGCTGCTTCTTCGATCGTCATGTCAGGGGAGACTATAGCTTCGTTGGTTAATTCTTGGTTTGTCGTTTTCTTCATGATTGTTTTGCATTGTATAACCCTACCTCTATTCACTTCAGAGACAAATTTTGAGATATAAGAGTTCTCGGGATTTAAGACAATCTCTTGACCGTCTCCTTCTTGAATTATTTTTCCATCTCTTAGTATGGCAATATTATCTCCAAGCCTCAAGGCTTCATCAAGGTCATGGGTAATAAAAATGATCGTTTTATTTAGTTCTTTTTCTAATTGAACTAACATATCTTGCATATCCATCCTTATTAATGGATCAAGTGCTGAAAACGGTTCATCCATTAATAGTATGGGAGCATCGTTGGTTAATGCTCTTGCAAGGCCAACTCTTTGTTGCATCCCTCCGGATAGCTGGTTAGGGTAATAATTTTCAAATCCATTTAGACCAACCCTGTCAATCCATTTTAAGGCTTCTTTCTCTCTCTTTTTCCTTTCAACTCCTCTAATCTCTAATCCAAAGTATGTATTTGAAAGAACTGTTCTGTGCGGAAGTAATGCAAATTTTTGAAATACCATTGCTATTTTATTTCTTCTAAAATTTGTAATTTCCTTGTCACTCATTGACGTTATATCTTCTCCGTCAATTATAACATTTCCTGAAGTTGGGTGGATTAATTGATTTAGATGTCTTATTAGAGTTGATTTTCCTGAGCCAGACAGACCCATAAATACTTGTATTTTATTTTTTTTAATACCGATATTAATATCTTGAAGTGCAAGAACGTGATTATGTTTAGATTGAAGTTCAGATTTTCCTATTCCATCTGCAACCAAATCAAGAACTGATTCTGGATTTGGTCCAAATATTTTATTTATATTTTGAATCTGAATATACTCTTTATTGCTCATCAACAGTTTCCTGGTATTTCTGCATGCGTTTTCCGTATGCTTGTGTAACTCTATCAAATATTATAGCTATACCGACAATAGCGAACCCATTCATCATACCTAGTGTAAAGAATTGATTTTGTATTGCCTGAAGCACTGGTTGGCCAAGTCCTTGAACACCGATCATTGAAGCAATTACTACCATTGATAGAGCAAGCATTATTGTTTGGTTTATTCCTGCCATAATTGTTGGTAGGGCTAAAGGTATTTGTATTTTAGTTAATCTTTGAGCATAGGATGCCCCATAGGCATGGCCAGCTTCCATGACATTATTATTAACAAGTCTGATACCTAAATTTGTTAAACGAATTATTGGAGGAATTGCATAAATAATAACAGCAAGCAATCCAGGAACCTTTCCTATCCCAAGCAGCATCACAACAGGTATAAGATACACAAAGCTTGGCATTGTTTGCATTACATCTAATATTGGACTTGCTATTCTAAGCGCAATATTAGAGCGTGCCATTAATATACCAATGGGTATACCAATTGAGATAGCAAGTATCGCCGCAACAAAGGTCATAGAAATTGTTTTCATGGTATTTTCCCACATTCCTAGATAGCCAATTAAAAGTAGTGTTAGCACGGAGCCTATTACTATTTTAATATTTTTACTACCAAGCCAGGCTATAGAAGCAATAAGTGCTAATATAATAATCCATGAAGTATCGGTTAAAAAATTTTCAGATTTAATTAGAAGCCATCTGACTGGCTCAAATATTAACTCTATGAGATCTCCGTACTCTCTAGAGAAATCTTTAAAGGATGCGTCTATAGCTTTTTTACCAGCCCTTAAAGTATCTTTTGGTAACTGAGGAATTTGATTGAATAAACTCATGCAATCCTAAACTTGTATCTTATTAAATAAAAAAATAAGCGTCTAGTAATCTAATACTAGACGCTTATTTTAAACGATTATAGACCTGCTAGTACTTTTTCTGCAACATCTGCGGAAACCCAAGTTTTCCAATCTTGATAATTTTCGAGATAATGCTCAGCGCCCTCAAGCCCAGTTGCTTGGTTGTCTGCATGCCAAGCTAACAATACATTTAATGTATTGTTATCAAAGGATCTATTGGAAACATAATCCATTGCAATGCCTGCTGTTTCTGCAAAGTTTTCTGTTACAACTGTTTGAACAGGCGAGAACCCAAATGAGTTCACTTTAGGATCAGCGCAATCTGCTATACCTATACAAGTCTCCCAAGCAGCTTTATCGTGCGGAACTTCTGGTGTAAGCAAGAACATTGGCAATCTTCCAAGAATTGAAGTTGGAGCCCAATAGTAAGTAAATATAGGATCCTCATCATTTATATGCTTAGCTATATTTGCATCCATAGCTGCAGATGAACCTGGGTCAACAATTTCCCAACCTTTTGCTTCCATATCATAGGCACGGAAAAGATTTTGATTAGTTAATTGACAATTCCATCCAGGAGGACACCCATTGAACGCTCCCTTAGATGGATCTTCTGGATGTGGGAATAAATCTGGACGTGCGATTACATCTTCCCAAGTTACTAATTCTGGATTTGCATCTTTTATATATTGAGGAATATACCATCCTTCAGCGCCACCTTGTGAAAAAACATCACCAACATTGATAAGGCGTCCTTCTGCTATTGCCGCGTTTAATGGAATTTTTAGAGCTAATGTCCATAATTCAGGTGCAACATCAGGGACACCCTTTCCTTCCATAGAAGTAAAAGTTGGCATAGTATCACCAGCTACTAGTTCTACGTCACATCCCATTGCCTCTAGTATAATTTTATCCATTTCAGCAATTATTTGAGCTGATGCCCAGTTCATATTTGCTATTGTTACCTCACCACAATCATCATTTGCTGCATTTGCATTAGCGCCAAAAAGCACTAGCAATGATAGTGATAACATTGAAAACTTAAAATATTTTTTTAACATAACTTCCCTTTTTTTAAAATTTTAATTACCCATCGGTAGATAATTTTTTATATAATTTATTCAAGTTATTGATATTATAGCATATTTTAAGATAAATTGGGGATTCTCTCGTTATTACCTGTTAGCGCATTTTGTAAGTTACTGTAATATATGGATAAAAATAGAGATATTTTTTTCTAAATTTGTAATGACGGAGCAAGAATTGTTAATTTTGGTGCATAGAATTTTATTTAACAAGGCACTTAGTTTGATGATAAAAAAAGGTGCTTAAAAAGCACCTTTTTAATAAATGATAATATAAATTTTTTATATTATATCTTCCATTAACTCTGTCACATATTCCCAATTAACTAGATTGTCAAACCATGCTTCAAGGTACTTTGGTCGTGCGTTTCTATAATCAATATAATAAGAATGTTCCCATACGTCACAACCCAATATTGGTGAAGCACCGTTAATTAAAGGATTTTCTCCATTTGCTGTTTTGCTAACTTCTAATTTTCCGTTATTTACTGATAACCAGCACCATCCAGAACCAAATTGTGTCATGCCAGCATTAATGAAATCTGCTTTAAACTTTTCAATACTGCCAAGATCTTCAATTATTTTTTTCTCTAAATTCGATGGCATGTTTCCGCCACCATTTGGTTTCATCATTTTCCAAAAATGTAAATGGTTATAATGTTGGGCTGCATTATTAAATAATCCTGCATTATTTCCGTGGCTAGATTTTACTATTTCAACAATATCTTTATCAGCTAACCCAGAATCTTTAAGTAAGTTATTACCATTTGTAACATATGCAAGGTGATGCTTATCATGATGAAATTCTAATGTTTCAGCGGACATATAAGATCCTAATGCGTCATGTGCATAAGGTAGATCGGGTAATTCAAATGCCATTCGATAGACTCCATGTTTTAATTGTTTTAAAAAAATTATATATACATTATAGTTATTATCACGTTAAATACAATATATTTAAAGCGTGAAAGTTCTTTAGAAGAAAGCTTGTATCCCAGTTTGAGATCTACCCATAATCAATGTATGGATATCATTTGTACCCTCATAAGTATTGACTGTTTCAAGATTTAGGACATGTCTAATAACATGATACTCATCTGATATACCATTACCTCCATGCATGTCTCTTGCTGTTCTCGCAATATCTAATGATTTTTGGCAATTATTTTTTTTCATAAGAGAGATTGCCGCCGGATTAATTTTACGTTTGTCGATTTCCCTGCCAAGCTTAATTGCTCCAAGTTGTCCGAGTGTAATTTCTGTTTGCATGTCTGCTAATTTTTTTTGAATTAATTGGTTTGAGGCTAGGGGTTTTCCAAACTGTTTTCTTTCCAATACATAACTTCTTGCGGCATGCCAGCAAAACTCTGCCGCACCCATTGCTCCCCATACAATTCCATATCGTGCCTTATTTAAGCAACTAAAAGGACCTTTTAGACCTATTACATCTGGCAACATATTATTGTCTGGGATAAAGGTGTCTTCTAAAATAATTTGACCAGTATCTGAGGCTCTTAATGAGAATTTACCATTAATTTTTGTTGTCTCAAAATGGCTTGAATCTCTTTCTGCAATAAACCCTCTTATGCTCCCCTCATCATCTTTTGCCCATATAATAGCAATATCTGCGATAGGGGCATTAGTTATCCATGTTTTTGTTCCATTGAGCCTCCATCCACCTGATACTTTTGACGCTCTTGTAACCATGCCGGCAGGATCTGATCCAAAATCAGGCTCCGTTAAACCAAAACAACCAATCAGTTCTCCTTTGAGTAATTTTGGTAAATATTTTTCTTTTTGTTCTTTTGAGCCAAACTCAAATATAGGGTGAATAACAAGAGAGCTTTGAACACTCATGGCAGATCTATAGCCCGAATCAATACGTTCAATTTCTTGTGCAATAATACCATAGCAGACATGATTAAGCTCTGCTCCTCCATATATTGCAGGAATAGTTGGAGCAATTAAACCTAATTCACCCAGCTCTTTCATAATATTAATATCAAATGTTTCTTCACGAAACGCATCTTTTATTCTTGGCATAAGATGGTTTTGACAATAATCTCTTGCTGTTTTCTGGACAATTTTTTCATCTTCTTCAAATTCTGATTCAATCGATAAAAGATCGGCCCAATCAGTATCTGGTTTATTGTTTTCAATATACTTTTTTTTCATCTTTGTATCTCTAGAACTAATTATTTTGTTTTTGCGTTTGCCGCTTTTATTGCAAAAGCATAAATTAATGCTATTTCTTTTATTCTGTCAAATCTTCCAGAAGATCCTCCGTGACCAGAATCCATATTAACATTTAACATAATAGCAGATTTATTTGTTTTCTCAGACCTAATTTTAGCCACCCATTTAGCTGGTTCCCAATATGTTACACGAGGGTCAGTTAATCCTGCTGTAGCCAATATGTGAGGATATGGTTGCTTTTTTATATTATCATAAGGAGAATACGACGATATAATTTTATAGTCGTCAATATTAATAATCGGGTTACCCCATTCTGGCCATTCAGGGGGCGTTAGCGGTAATTCGCTATCTAACATTGTTTCTAGAACGTCAACAAAGGGAACTTCTGCAATTATTCCTGAAAATAGGCTAGGGGCCATATTTGCAACCGCTCCCATAAGCATTCCTCCTGCAGATCCACCATGAGCAATTATATTCCCCTTTGATGCGTAGTTCTCATTGCACAAATATTCCGCAACACAGATAAAATCATTAAAAGTGTTTATTTTATTTTCTTTCTTTCCATCATTATACCACGCACTTCCACAATCTTTGCCTCCTCTTATATGAGCAACAGCATATACAAAATTACGATCTACTAAACTTAATCTACTGCTTGAAAACGATGCTGGAATTGATATGCCGTAAGCACCATATCCATATAATAAACAAGGAGATTTACCATTTATTTTATTGTTTTTATGGTAAATAAGTGAAATTGGTATTCTTTCCCCATCAGCAGATTTTGCATGAATTCTTTTTGTAATATAATCTGATTTATTGTGTCCTGATGGAATTTTTTGTGATTTGATAAGGGTTCTCTTATTTATCTTCATATCAAAGTCATAAATTCGCATTGGGGTTGTCATTGAAGAATAAACAAATCTTAGTGTATTAGTTTCGTATTCAAAACCTTGTAATATTCCTAGTGAATAGGCTTCTTCTTTAAATGCAATAGCATGATTTTTATTAGATATAAGGTCTTTGATAATGATTTTAGGTAGGCTATTTTCTACTTCAAGCCATGCTATATAATTTTTAAATACGCATAGATTTTTTATTAATCTACCATTTTTATGTGGAACAATAACTTCAAAATCTTTTTTATCATTTGGTAGAATTTGAGTTTTTATAATTGAAAAATCAATACAATTATTATGGTTTGTTAAGACGTACAGCTCATTATTATTTTCTTCAACGCTATACAAGCAGTTTTTTTCTCTTGGGTACAGTAAAATAGGTTCTTTTAAAGGATCATCTGCATTAATCAGTCGAATCTCTGATTTTTCATGCGTATGAGAAGATATAATAAAATATTTTGATGACTGTGTTTTGTCTATACTTAGAAAAAACCCAGAATCTTTTTCTTTATATAACATTAGATCTTCTTTTTGCGGTGTTCCTAACAGATGGTAGAAGACTGAATCAGGTCTATGATTCTGATCAAGCTTAACATAGAGGAAAGATAAATTATCTTTGGCCCATAACGCCGTGCCAGTACTATTCTCAATTTTCTCAGTTAATATTTGATTGTTTATTGTGTCATACGAGTAGATATCAAAGTATTCTGATCCTTTGGTATCTACGCCATATGTGATATATCTGTGGTCTTCGCTATGTGTTGTAGAGCCAATATTGAAGTATGCTTGATCTTTTGAAATTTTGTTGTAGTCTAGAAGTATCTTCTTCTTCTTTGTTTTGTTATTTTTGCGATTATATATTGGGTATTCATTATTTTTCTTGTAACTATAATAATAAGAATAAATGCCATTTTTTTGAGGTACGGTTGTTTCTTTCTCTTGCATACGTGATCTAATTTCTTCATATAGATTATATTGCAAACCTTCGGTATCAGCCATCATTTCTTTAGTGTAATTATTTTCTTGGTCTAAATGTAGCTTGATATCTTTGGGAAGTTTTTTTGGGTCTTTCATAACCTCCTGCCAATTATCAGCCCTCATCCATGCGTAATTATCTACTTTATCGTAACCATGAAACTGAGTGATTTTCTTATTTTCTCTCGGGTTTGGGGGTGATATAGTATCGATATTCGTAAAATGTTCTTTCATACTATTTAGTTTCTTTCACAAGTTTTAGTGAATTTCCGTTAATACAATAACGTAGGCCAGTAGGTGCTGGGCCATCCTCAAATACATGTCCTAAATGAGAGTCACAATTTGAACATCGAACTTCAACTCTATGAGAGTTAAGAGAGTTATCATTTTTCAAGTTTAAACAACTAGAGTTGTGAGGGTTAAAAAAACTGGGCCATCCAGTACCTGAATCAAATTTATGTTCTGAACTAAATAATTCTAAGTCACAGCAGATGCAACTATAAACACCCTCACTTTTTTCATTTAAATAAGGTCCTGTAAAGGGACGCTCTGTTCCAGATTCTCTTGTTATACGATATTGTTCTTTTGTGAGTAGATTCTGCCAATCTTTTTTTTCAAATTTATTTTTTATATCTGTCATAATTATGTGCTCATATTTTTTAATGTTCAAAGTAAATATATTATAAGATAGGATGCAAGAATAACCGTTGTCCAAAAAGCCATATTCCCAGTTGGCCAGGTGCGCCCAAGAATTCCTGAAGGCCCATGATGTTTGTATAATGTTTTGATAGCTTTATCAAAAATTTTAATATATTTATTAATGACATTAGTAGCAGTTTTTTCCGCATGAATATCAAAATCTTTTATTAGAATTTTGCTAAATTTTCTCCAAAACCAGTCAAATTCCAAGGTCAACGTTAAAGTTCTTTTAAGGTACTTTAGCATTAAAAAGAACGCTAGACCAGAAAACAGAAGTAATTGTAACTGAAAAAATACATGATCAAATGTATAGGGGATATAATTTACATCATAGGGAAGCATTTGATATAGAACATTTGGGAATATACCAATTAATATACAAATTATAGATAATGAAATCATAGCAAATTGCATATTTTTCGGCGGGTCTTTTGCCTTTAACTTTGCATCTTTTTGAAAAAATACAAACCATGGAAATTTGATTCCTGCATGAAGAAATACACCTGCAGATGCAGCTAACAACAAGAACCATATGATTGTATAGTTTTCATAAACCGCTGATTGGCTAATCATAGATTTTGTTATAAACCCTGATGTGAATGGAAATGCAGAAATAGATAATGCACCAATTATTCCGCATACCATTGTTATTGGCATGGTTTTATAAAGACCACCAAGGTCGGTACATTTTGTTTTTCCTGTTATGTAAAAAACTGACCCAGCGGACATAAGAAGAAGTGCTTTGTAAATAATATGAGCGAAAGCATGAGAAGCTGCTCCATTTAAAGCGATCTCAGTACCTATGCCTATTCCAGTAATCATGAATCCCACTTGGTTTATGATTGAATAAGATAATATTCTTCTCATGTCATTTTCTAAAATGGCATAAACAATTCCATAAAATATCATAAATATGCCAATATATATGAGTAACTCTGTACCTGGATATCCTCTTATTAAAAAATAAACAGCCGTTTTTGTTGTGAAGGCTGATAAAAATACAGTGCCAGACCAAGAAGCTGATGGGTATGAATCTGAAATCCAACCAGAAAAAGGTGGAGCGCCTGCATTTATAAGAACGCCAATAAGTATAAAATAAGCATATATATTTGTTTTATCTATTAGCGTAAAGTCTGCGCTTTCTTTTAAGGACATATAGCCAATGATACCTATTAGCAGTATAACGCCTCCAAACAGATGAACAGTTAAATATCGTAATCCAGATTTATAGGCATTCTTGCTACCCATCCAAATAATAAGAGTGGATGATATTGCCATTATTTCCCAAAAGATAAAAAGGCTAATAAAATCTCCTGATAAGACGGCGCTTATAGCCGACCCTCCATATATAAAAGCTGTTGATATTTCTATTTTATTTTTTTGATTTAAGCTAAAAATAGAAGAAAAAATTATCATTATTATGAATACTAACGCAAAGATTTTACTGAGCTCATCAACTCTAAGAAATATAAGATTGTAAGACATATATTCATAATTTAAGTGCATACCATGAGGTAGCTGTAATATTATTATGAAACATATAGCCGGCACAATAAAGGTAATAAATTTTTTTAAGTTATCGCCTAAGAGTGGAATAATAACCCCACACAATATCAATAAAATACCAGGATGCATTATCATATTATTCATCATAATAGTTGTCCGGTCTTTTTAAAAATAAACCTATTATTTTTGAAAAGATGATTAGAAAGACACAACAAAGAAATCCAAATAATGCTGGAAAACCAAAGTAACCGTCAATAGTAAAATTTGAATGCCTGTGAATAAAAAAATCACCAGACACTGTTATTATTAGGATGGATATAAATATTATCCATATAGTTTTTTTTGATATTTTAGATAACATTTTTTGCAACCTCAATAAAAAATTCTGGGAATAGAAATATAATTATGGTTAAGCATGCAGAAGCAATCGTTGCTAATAACATACTATTAGGAACTTTTTTGTAACTGACAGAAGACGAGCTTTGGGAGAAGGATTTATATATTATTGGTATAAAGTACGCGGTATTTAATAATGTAGAAATTATAATAACACTTATTACAAACCAATTAGAAACACTAAGTGCACCACTAACAATATACCATTTACTTACAAAGCCGCCAAACATAGGGATTCCAATCATAGACAGGGCACCTACAGTAAAACAAATCATTGTTAATTTCATTTTATGTCCAATACCATACATTTGGCTGATACGCGTAAACCCAGTTGATGTGTATATTATGCCAGCTGCAAAGAAAAGAGTGATTTTACTTGTTGCATGCGCCGTTAAATGAAGTATGGATCCAACAATCGCATTGGGGTTAATCATTGCAACTCCAATTACAATATAAGACAATTGACTAATCGTAGAATAGGCTAGTAGTCGCTTCAAGTTATCTTGTTTTAACGCAATGATTGAGGCTGTTATTATTGTAAATCCTGATAAATATATGAGCCATTCTGAACCACCTGTTTTGAATAGAAGATCTGTACCAAATATATATATAATAATTTTTATTATCGTAAACACTCCAACCTTTACAACCGCTACAGCATGTAACAGAGCTGAAACAGGTGTTGGAGCAACCATTGCTGCAGGTAACCAAGAATGCAGTGGCATAATGGCAGCTTTAGCCACACCAAAAATGAATAAGGCTAACAACAGTCCAATTCCAAGATTACCAATATCTCCATTTGCATAAGCATCTGTAAATATTCCACCAGATGTGAAAGTTAAATCATTTGTTAGGTAGTATGTGTAGATCAGTGCCGGTAAAAAAAATAAAAGAGAGCTTCCCAGAAGAATTGTTAAATAAATTCTTCCAGATTTCTTGGATTCTGCATCAGCTTTATGGGTTACCAGAGGGTACGTTGATATTGTTAGCAGTTCATAGAATATAAATAATGTAAATAGATTGTCAGCTAGTGATGAAGCTATCGCAATGGTTATAGCAATAGTAAAAAAGAAGAAGAAATTATCTTGTCTCGGTTCTTTGTGTGCATTCATATAACCAATTGAATAGAGGGAGGCTATTATCCATAAAACAGATATTATTGTTGCAAATAAAAGTCCTAAGGGCTCTATTGAGAATGCAATCTCTAGGTTAGGCATTATTTCAAAGAGCACTAGTTTAATGTTATAATCAAGGGAGTATAATTTTATAACCGATAGTAATGTTATAAGCGGAGCAACTATAATAGTAAGCTCACGTAATTTTTTATTTCCCCCTAGCGCTTTTATTATGATGGACGCTATAAAAGGGATCACTATTGGTAAAAATAATAAGCTTATCTCAATCATTTTGAAATTCCTGATAGCAATGAATCGGCCGCAATCTTAGCTAAGTCAACTGTTAATTCGGTATTTAAGCCAAAATAGAGAGTAGTAATAGATGCTATTAACGTAACTCCAATCATTTCATGGGACAATCTGATTGTATTCTCTTTTATTTTAGGTTCTTGAAACCAAGCTATTTCTATTATTCTTCCGACATATACGAGAGCTAATAATGAGCTTAGAGCAATTGAAATTACAAGCCACCACCATCCCTTTTCTATAGCACCAGTTATTATATACCATTTTGAAATAAACCCTACTGTACCAGGTATCCCAATTAGACTTAGAGATGCAATTGTAAAGGCTGTCATTGTTAATGGCATTTTCTTGCCAATTCCTGCAAAGTCTTCAATAGTAGTGCTATTTAGCTTCATTACAAAGCAGCCTATAGCCATAAAAATCGTTCCTTTTATTAGAGCATGATTTATAATGTGAACCAATGATCCAACCAAGCCACTATGGTTTGCGATGGCAACACCAAGAGTAATATAGCCCATTTGTGCGATAGAAGAATAGGCAAACATTTTCTTAATATTATTCTGGAAAATTGCCACAAGAGAAGCCCCAATCATTGCAGCAATTGAGAGTATAATTAGTAACATTGATAACCAATAATCTTCAAATACTATATTGTAACCGTAAACATCAAAGAAATATCTAATTAGCAGATAAACAGCAACTTTTGTTGCTGTAGATGCGAGGAATGCTGTTGCAACGCTAGGCGCGTATGTGTAGGCATTTGGTAACCATGAATGCAAAGGGAAAAGGGCTAATTTAAGAGATATACCAACTGTGATAAATGCTAATGATGCTAAGATCGGTCTTATTGTACTCACATTATTAATTTGTTCGGATATATCGTTTAGATTTAGAGATCCTGTCATTATAAAGATTAAACCAATCCCTATAACATAAAATGTTGCACCAATGGTTCCCATTATAAGATACTGATAACTGGCAATAAGTGATCTTTTGTCTTTCCCCATTGCAATCATCACATAAGTTGAAAGAGATGATATTTCTAGGAATACGAAGGCATTAAATGCATCCCCTGTTGCTAGGATTCCAAGGAGGCCTGTAAGGCAAAGCAAATACATTGCATAAAACACAGGTCTCTTTTCAGCAACAATCTCAACTTCAATACTCTTACGAGCATATAGCGCAACGAGTAATGCCATAAATGAAACAAGAACAATAAGTATAGAGTTTACAGAATCAATTCTGTATTCAATTCCAATTGGCGGCTCCCATCCACCCATTGCATAAGAAATAATGCCACTAGCTGATACTTGTTTGTATAAGAGGATTGAGTTAATAAATGTTAGTAAAGTTAATAATGATACTGTAGCCCAAATTACTATATTCTTCCTCGAAGCTAGTATAAATACAGCGCCAATTAGTGGTATTAGAATTTGTGTGGCTGGAAGATGTTCAAATTGCATTATAGTTCTTCTTTATTAAATATTTCATCTTCTTCTATCGTATTAAATTCTTCGTTTATCCTAATTGTTAAGCTAAGCCCTAGAGCTAATGTTGCAATACCAACGACAATGGCAGTTAGAATTAATACATGAGGCAAGGGATTGGAATATAGTGTATAATTATCGTTAATTATTGGAGCGGTTCCTCCAATAATTTTTCCAGGTGAAATGTATAGAAGATAAACAGAGGTTTGGAATACTGAAAGTCCTATTAGTTTCTTTATCATATTCCCGCGCGCTACGACGATATATAAGCCAGCAATCATTAGAAAAATGATAATGAAATAATTATAAGATGCGATAAATTGATTTATTATAATCATGTTAGTCTCTGTTAATAAAATTATAAAATATTGTAACCATTGATCCTGAAACGGTAATCAATACACCCATTTCTATTATTAATACACCCAAGTGCTGACCATGCGTTCCATGATGAGAAATAGCTGTATAGTCTAAAAAATTATACCCATGAATAAGGCTGTATAATCCCGTTAATAAGAATATCAGCACTCCAACCGGAATCATTATTTCAAATAATTTTTCCGGAAAATATTCTTTTGCTTTTCTTTCTCCAAATGTAATTGTGTATAAAACAACCCCGGCGGCAAGAATAACCCCAGCTTGGAATCCTCCACCAGGACCAAAATCTCCATGTAATTGAACATATATCGCAAACATAAATATGAATGGTAAGAAAATCTTAGTCGCTATCCTTAGTATAACATCTAACCGCATTTCTGAATCCTATTTGACCTTTGTTTTGGTTTTTTTTAATATTGCAATAATTCCAATAGCTGCAGTAAATATAACGGTTACTTCTCCTAAAGTATCAAATCCCCGATAGCTAGCTAATACTGAAGTTACAACGTTTTCTATGCCAGTATCTGATATAGATCTAGCTAAATATTCTCCCCCAACGTGATTATGCATCGGTGTATTGATAATCCCAAATTCTGGCATACCGTATGTACCAAAAACAAGAAGCGCCCCGGTGATTAATGCGATCAGCAGTGGCCAAATTTGATTGTGTGTTATTGGATTTTCATTTCTTTTCGTTAAATATAAAGCTGAAAGCATCAAAACAGTTGATATTCCAGCTCCGACTGAAGCTTCAGTTAAAGCTACATCAACAGCATCAAGTACGAGTAGAATTGATGCCATTAAAAAACTATAAATGCTTCCTAATATTATAACATTAAAAAGATTTTTAAATCTTATAATCCCTATAACGACTATTGCCATTAATGTTAATAATATCATATTTATAAAAGTTTCGATTTTAATTCTCCATATGCATAAAAAGAGTTTAATTATTTCCTTGAATACCGCTTCCTTAATTTTCCATCTGACTGCTTTATTATCGGTTGAATGCCATCATGTATTGAAGCTCGAGCTAAAGCATGGCTGGCAACTGAAGAAATATACAAAAGACCAAATAAAATTATTATTAATTTCAAGGATGTTAAATTTAACCCTGAGTATAATATCATACCAAAAGTTAGTAAAATTGCAGATAACGTATCTAAAATTGAAACGGAGTGAATTCTTGTATAAACATCCGGCATTCTTATAAGGCCTATTGAGCCTATGGCAAAAAACAATGATCCGCTAACGAGACATCCCCATATTAATACATTTTTTATTATCTCAATCATGTTATTCTTCTTCACCGTGACCAAGTGAACCATACCTAAAATATTTCAGTACAGCTAAGGTGCCAACTAAATTTAATAATAAGTAAGTTAATCCTATGTCCAAAAAATCTGGTCTTCCTGTTAAAAAACCGTAAAGTGCAAGAAACATCACTGTCCCTGTACCAATAACATTTGCTGCAAGAAGTCTATCAAAGACAGTTGGTCCTTTGAGAGCTCTGTAAACTGCCAACGTAATCGATATTAAAATTATGATAGTCGGGACACTAAACATTTATTTGTTCCTCATAAGCCAGGATACCATTGTATCCATTTTTCCTGTTTTTAAACTTTTTGCTGTTTCTTGTGTAATTGCATGTACGTCTATCTCCTTTGTTGAATTTTTTGCAATTACTGTAATTGTACCTGGTGTTAATGTTATTGAATTAGCAAAGATACTAAAACCTAACGATGATTTTTGGTTCGATTTAATTTTAACATATTGCGGTGATATAGATAATTTTGGTGATATTATTATTTTACTTAAATAAATTGCTGATAATACAATTTCTTTTAATAACCAAAGCCAATAAAAAAATATTCTTGGAAGAATCTTAATTGGATGACCTTCTTCGTCTAGTAAATTGATATATGTTGCAATAATTACAATTGTAATTGATGTGATAGCTCCTGATACAATGAAAAATATATCCCCTTTTCCTGATAATATTATCCAGAATAGGAATAAAAAAATAAATAGACTTAATTGTAGTAAATACTTCATATTTTTAATCTTTAAAAAATTTATACACTCTAATTGAATTTAATTGCCATTTATAGGTTGCTTCTAGCGTCATTCTTTATCCTCTCAAGCATTGAAAACAATCCGTTTGATCTTTGTGGTGACAAATGGTCATCAAGATTTAATTTCTTTAAAATCTCTTCGCCACTTAAATTTAAAATTTCTTGTGGAGTTTTGTTTGAATATATTGATAAAACAATTGTTATTAATCCTTTAACAATGTGTGCATCACTATCTCCCTTAAAGGAGATCTTTTTTATTTGTCTTTGGGTCGTTATTTCGCTGCTAATCCAAACTTGGCTTACGCATCCACTAACTTTCGTTTTTTCATTTTTATATTCTTGTGGAAAATTTTCTAATGAGTTACCTAATTCTATTATATATTTATAACGATCTTCCCAATCATCTAAATATTCAAAATTATCTATAATTTCTTTTAATTCTATCATTAAAATATGCCGTTTCTATTATATTTAATGTAATGTATATATAAATATTATTTTATCAATTATTGTAAACAAAATATATAATTTGGATAATTTATATACTGTAACTTTAGTTGTTATATTCTCATATAGCTATTAATAAACTATTATTATAGTATTTGATTGTAAGTATAATGCGATTAATTTCTGAAATTTGGGCTAAAGCCTATATAAATGTTGTGCAAATTAATAATGCATTTGCTTATGTTGTAAAACGTGGAGAGAAGAATTCAGGGCAGATTTTAATAAAAATTATCTCACCTGATAAAGTAAGACTATTAATACCAGCTCCGATGAATTATGAAAGTAATTTTGATCGAAAGTGGATAGAAAAAATATGTGTAGATAAAATCAACTACGAAGAAATAGAAGTTGAGTTAGAAAAACAGTCGCAATTTGATAGTGACTTATGGATAATAGACGTGGAATCTAAAGACGGTAGAGATTTTTTAGAAATTTTATAGTTGCTAAATAAACGCTTATTAATTTAGATAGAGTCTTAGATAATATTTGGTTATTAAAAATGTTCTGGGAAGAAAAAAAATTATCAGAAATGAATTCAAAGGAATGGGAATCTCTCTGTGATGGCTGTGGTAAATGTTGTTTAGTTAAATTACAAGATGAAGATACTGATGAAATTTACTACACCAATGTTGTATGTAAATTATTTAATTTAACAACCTGTAAATGTAATTCTTATCATGACAGGCATCGACTCGTTAAAGATTGCATTAAAATTAGCCATGATAATGTAGGAGATCTTGACTGGATGCCAGACACTTGTGCCTATAGACTTATATCTCAAGGTGATAAATTATTTGATTGGCATCCTTTGGTTTCTGGTAACGCTGATAGCGTTAAAGAAGCTAATATTTCAGTTTATAATAAAAATATAATATCAGAATCTGATATAGAAGGTGACTTAGAAGATTACATAGAAAAGTAATCAAAAGTAAATTTCTGAAGTTTTATGTTCTGATATAATGTTAATTTTTTAGTTATGTAATATATATTGTTAATTTGGTAAGATTTTTAGACATGTCGAAAAGAACAAATAGAATTTACTACCTTTTGCTAGTTTTTATTATATCATTGTTAGGTGTTTTATTTGTGCTAAGGGCACTTGAAGATAATATTATATTTTTTTATACCCCAACGGAATTGCTGGATCCAAAAATAAATATAGAGAAGAAAATAAGAATCGGTGGCATGGTAAAAGAGAGCTCTATTTTAAAATCAGATAATTTAAAGATAACTTTTATTGTTACCGACCTTGAGAATGAAACACCTGTTTCTTTTAGAGGTATATTGCCTGATTTATTTAGGGAGGGACAGGGTGTTGTAGCTGAGGGTAAATTTGCAAATGGATTTTTTTTGGCTGACAAAATAATCGCTAAACATGATGAGAATTACATGCCTTATGAAATATTTGAAAAAAAATAATATAAAAGTATTTTAAGTGTATAGGATATAATATGATAGCAAAAATCGGTCAATTATCAATATTTCTAGCACTTATTTCTGCTATTTGTGCCCTGGTTTTATCTGCCTTATATTCTAAGAAAATATATTTTATAACAGATGATAAAGTCAAACTTGCTAGCATAATGCAATTTCTATTTATTTTATTCTCGTATTTTCTCCTTACTTATTCCTATGTAATATCAGACTTTTCTATAATTAATGTTTGGCAAAATTCTCATACTGCAAAGCCTTTAGTATACAAGATAACTGGAGTTTGGGGGAACCACGAGGGTTCTATATTATTATGGGTTTTGATATTGACATTCATGTCATTTCTTATTTCTATTTTTTCTCAAGAGATGAATAAAAGTCTTAAGGTAAGGGTTCTGGGAATTCAATCTATTGTTACCATAGCTTTTCTTTTGTTTGTAATTTTAACTTCCAATCCTTTTCTAACACAATTCCCTACTCCATTGAATGGTTTAGGGTTAAATCCTGTGTTACAAGATCCAGGGTTGATTATACATCCTCCATTCTTGTATTTAGGTTACGTTGGATTTTCTATAGTCTTTTCTTTTGGTGTGGCTGGGTTATTAGAGAATTGCATTGACTCTAAATGGGCGAGGTGGGTGTACCCATGGACAATAATATCATGGTCATCTTTGACAATCGGTATTACGATAGGCTCTTGGTGGGCTTATTATGAGTTAGGTTGGGGCGGTTGGTGGTTTTGGGATCCTGTAGAGAACGTTTCATTGTTGCCATGGCTTACCGGGACTGCCTTGGTGCATTCTATGATGGTTGTAAGAAACATTAATAGCCTAAAGAGTTGGACTATACTTTTGTCAATAATGACATTCTTATTTAGTTTGCTGGGAACTTTCTTGGTTAGGTCTGGGATTCTTGTATCTGTTCATTCCTTTGCAGTTGACCCCAGAAGGGGTCTCTTTATGTTATTTATATTGTCTTTTTTTACAATCAGTTCGTTGGTCATTTTTGCAATAAAAAGCCCTAAACCAGATTATCACATTGAGTATAGAAAGTTAGGCAGAGAAGGTCTTATTATTTTAAATAATCTATTATTGGTTGTGTTGTGCAGTGTAGTGTTTGTTGGCACCTTATACCCCTTGTTGTTAGAGACTGTTAGTGGAATTAAAATTTCAGTTGGCCCTCCTTATTTTAATATTACATTTCTACCTTTTGCGTTTATTTTAATGTTTTTTGTTCCGATAGGACCGTTTCTAAATTGGAAAAAAACTGATCTATCAAAGCTTATTAATTTAATATTGTTAGCTTTAATTGTTAATGGAGTTCTTTTTATTCTGTTATATGCATTTATTCATGAAAAGGGCCCAACTCTTGCACCTTTTTCGATAGCTTTGGGGTTATGGTTAATAGCGGGATCTTTTGTAGCTATTATCAAAAGATTCAATTTATCTGAAAAGGGCGTTATAAAAAATATAGCTAGAATAAAGCTATTAAAGATTGGCTCTAGCTTAGCTCACGCTGGACTAGGTGTATTAATTGTAGGCGTTACAATAGTTACGGCGTATGAAATAAAAACGGATAGAGTTTTTGAATTGCATCAAAAAATAAAATTAGCCGATTTCCAAATTCAATACAATGGAATTTCTCCTAATATAGGAAAAAATTATGACGAAATAGTTGCTAATTTTTTAATATTTAAATCAGAAGATAAAATAGGAAGCACATCAAGTACAAAAAGATTTTATAGATCTCAAGATACAATGACAACTGAAGCTGGTATCTATAGGCATTTTTTTAGCCATATATATATAACACTGAGCGATATTAATGAAGAATATATTGTCGCAACAATTTCATACAAACCTTTTGTTAGGTTAATTTGGTTGGGCGGTTTTTTGATGGCCTTTGGTGGATTGGTATCACTTGTTGATAGCAAGGGAAGGTTAAGATCATAATGATTAATTTTAGATGTTTGTATCTTATTTTTAGCAATCGATTCAGTTTCTACAATTATATTAAGATTTTTTTTCTAGTATCTTTTTATTTTTTATGTTTTGAATCAGATCCTTTGGGGGCTTCATATGTTAATACGCCCGTTATTAATCTAGAACTTATGGAAAGAGAAAAGGAGATAAGTGCTTTATTAAGATGCATGGTTTGTCAAAATCAAAGTATTTTAGAATCAAATTCACCTCTTGCTAAAGATATGAGATCATTAGTTAGAAATCAATTAATAGACGGTAAAAGTAATGATGAAATTATAGATTATGTCCATGAAAGATACGGTGATTTTGTTCTAATGAAACCTCTGTTCAAAAAATACACAATGTTCTTATGGCTAGCCCCGTTTATTTTTTTTCTGATAGGAATATTATTTATTTTAACTAAAAATATGAAGAGTAAAACTTAATCTTATAATTTTTTTATCCCGTGGCTTTAAGGTTGTATCTTTGTTTTATCAAAGGAAGAGATATAGTAACGGTTGTGCCTTCGCCTCTTTTGCTTTTTATATCAATTGCTCCATTATGGATATCAATTAAAGACTTACTGATAGGAAGCCCCAAGCCAATACCTTCTTTATTCTTTGTAATTGGATTATTTATGTTGCCGAAAGGTTCATAAAGATAATTGATAGAGCTTTGTGGAATACCGTTACCTGTATCTTTAATAATTATATCTAGGCTGTTATGATTGTCTTCAGATTCAATTTTTATATTACCGCTATTTTTATTAAATTTAATTGCATTTGAAATGATATTTGAAATAATTTGTTTCATAGCAATTTTGTTACAATATATATCTGCATCTGAATTAAAATTATTATAAATTGTAATATTTTTATTTTTTATATCGTCTCTGAATAAACCAAGAACACCATCAATTATTGGTTTAATCTTCTGGTTTGATTTTTCAATGCTCACTTCATTATTTTCTAGATTTGATATCTCTAGAATGCTTTCAATAGTATGAAGGAGATCTTGTCCGCTTTGGTGTATATCAAATGCATACTCTTTGTATTTATTAATATTATTAACTCTATTTGATTTCATTAACTCTGAGAAACCAATAATTGCATTTAAAGGGGTTCTTAGTTCATGGCTTATATTTAACATAAAATCCGATTTTAGCTTATTTGATTCCTCAGCTCTTTCTTTTAGGTCTTGATTTTTTTCTGCAAGTTCGATTAGTTGCTTTGTTAAATGTTCTTGTTTTCTTTTAGAGCTTTCAAGTTTGTGTATTGTATCTATTAGATCGTTTTCACTTTTTATTAGCTTTGATTCGTTTTTCTTTAAATTAGTGATGTCTTTTCCTATGGAAACAGAGCCGCCGTCGTTAGTTTTCTTTTCGGATATATTTAACCAACGGCTATCTTTTAGTTTTACCTCATAATTTATCGAATTTTGATGATTATCATCTTCGTTTATTTTTGTCTTTATTACTGGTTTTATAGAAAATTTCTCTACATCCGAACGATCTGTACCAGGAAGAGCAAGATTGGGAGCAAGGCAATAGAATTGTTTGTATTTCGAGTTACACATAACTAATTTGTTATTATAGTCCCAAAGCACAAATGATTCGGGGATGCTTTCAATTGCATCTCTTATTCTCATATTTGAATTCAGAGTCTTATCTTTAGAATTTTTTTGATCGTTTATATCTGTTATAATTCCGACCAATTGCTTGTATGATGAATTTTTGTTTTTAGCTAATTTCGCTTTTAAATGAAACCAAATAAATTGACCATTGTTATGTTTAAGTTGAAACTCTATATCAATACTTGATTCTTCATTTTTTATGATCTTATTAGCGATTTTATAAAAATTAATTCCATTTTCATCCATCATTTCAATGAGCTGAGTAAATGGAATGTAACCCTCTTTTTTTCTTAAGCCAAGAAGGTTGAGTATAGCTCGAGGAAAGAATATTTTTCCTTGAGAAATATCCCATATCCATAATCCAGAGCCGCTTCTTTCCATCGCCAGGTCGATGTAGCTTTTATACCTCGATGATTGTTTCCTAATATTATTATTATTAGTTCTTAAAGATTGAATGTGGTTAAGCAATAATAAGATAATTGACGTAAGAGAAGCTATAGTTATGGTTTGCGACAAAGTAAGGTTAACTTTGAAGCTTTGGTTAAAATAGCTATAATCTCCATTGATAAACAATGGACATAAAGCTATACATAATACTAATATTAAAGCTGGTAAAATCATCCATAAATAGGTGCCGTTTTTATCTAGAGCGCCGCCGAGCACATCCTTTAGATAATTAGGTTTATCTTTATTTACAAAACCAGCTTGCCGGATATTTTCCAACAGCCATTCCTCCTCTTGATACGGTATTTTAGTTGCCGCTAAACCGAATCATTTACTATTGATTCGAAAATATCATAAAATGTCCAGTAAAAAAATAGTGTAATAGTGTATAATTATGAAAAATTAATAGAAAAATTTATTATAAGTTATTGTTATATATAAATATTTAACTAATTAATAAAGGGTTAATTTTTTTTTAAAAAAATATAAAAAAACATTCAAATTATGCTATAACATATGTCTCTATGACATGAATTTTTAAATAAAATATTTACGAAAGCAATTAAGAGCGTGACTAATAATATTAAAGATAATGATTATTTAAATGAGAGAAAAGGGCTTCCTAAGTCTCTGCAAGATCTTTTAGATAAATACCCCCGTGAAGTATGGGATGGTAACATAAATTTAGGAAATTGGTCTCAATTTTGGCTTGGTAGACACGAACTATTAAGAGAGCTGGGCAGTTCTCTTGAATATGTTGTTCATCAATATAGAGATGGAATTATTACAGATAAGAAATTTATGGAACTTTTTCCTGAAAGATTTAATTTAACTTTATCACAACTTCATTCTCATCATTCTGTAGAGGATAATCATATTTTTCCAATTTTATATAATAAGAGCGGTGCTTTCCGTTACGGTTTTGATTTATTAGAATCTGATCATGAAATTATCCATAATACAATGGATAATTCTCTTGCGCTGGCCCAGAAATTAGTAAATGAAATTGAAAATAAGAAACACGATAAACTTAAATACACAATAGAGAGTTTTTCAAAAGAGAATGATTTTTTGATAAAGTTATTATATAATCACATGATTGACGAGGAAGACTTGATAATCCCATTAGTTATTGACAGAGGTGAGTCAATATTTGGCTTAGGGCATTGATTGGGGCGTATTTATGGAAAATCATTCAAATACCTATAGATTTTGTATAGCTCCAATGATGGAATATACCGATAGGCATTTTAGGTTTTTAATGCGCTTGTTTTCATCTAATATACGTTTGTATACAGAAATGATATCTGTAGATGCTTTGATCTACGGTGATACTAAGTCATTGCTAAATTATAATTTAAGTGAAAATCCTCTTGCTCTTCAACTAGGCGGATCGGATCCAGAGAAACTTACTCAATGCTCAATAATTGCAGAGTCCTATGGGTACAATGAAATTAACCTTAACATAGGATGTCCTTCAGTAAGAGTTAAGTCGGGAAATTTTGGTGCTTGTTTAATGGATCAGCCTCGACTCGTTGCAAAATGTGTTAAAGAAATAAAATCAAAAGTAAAGATACCAGTCACTGTGAAGTGCAGGATTGGTATAGATAATCAAGATCCTGAAATAGAGCTAAAAAAATTTATTAAGCACATTACTGAAGCTGGCGTAGATGCAATTATCATACATGCTAGGAAAGCATTTTTATCAGGAATTAGTCCTAAAAAAAATAGAGAAGTCCCCCCGCTAATATATGATCTTGTTTATGAAATTAAAGAATTATTTTCTAGCACACCAATAGTAATAAATGGTGGCATAACAAGTTATTCTGATATTAAAGGCCATTTAAATAAAGTTGATGGAGTTATGTTGGGCAGAGCTATTATTCAGGATCCAATGTTGCTGGCCAATGTCGATGAAGAGATTTTTGGAGTATCAAATCATGATTTTGATATCAGAGTTTTGTTGGAACAGTATCTAGATTATGCTTATTTACAGCACTCATCGGGAGTATCTATTCCAAATCTTATTCGTCCAATTATTAATTTTTTTTATAATACACCTTCTGCGAAGGTCTGGAGAAAAAATTTAACAAGTGTTAACTACAAAGAAGTTAATCCAGGATATATTCTTGAGTCTTATGAAACCTATTCTGAAGCATTGCAAAGTCATATAAAAAAGACTGCGGCATAATGTGTATATAGATGAATCTATCTATATGGTTTGATTAAATTTTCCAACCTCGTCTTGCTTATTAATCCAGTCTTTAATGATTTCGTACATCGCCCGCATGCGCTTCTCAGACACGGGGCTCTCTATTACTACCACTAATTCAGGTTTGTTTGATGAAGCTCTAATTAGTCCCCACGTGCCGTCTGAGAGTGTACATCTTATTCCATTAATAGTTATATTTTTTGATATGAATTGACCGTCAATCTTAGTTTTATTTTTTTTTAATCCCTCAAAATATTTTACCGCATTGTCTACTAAAGAGTATTTTTTTTCATCGGGACAGTGGGCATTCATTGTTGGTGTGCCCCATGTTATTTCTAATGTTTGATACAAATCAAACATTGATAATGTCTTGTTAGACTCTAGCAAGTTAAGTATATTTATAGCAGACGATAAACCATCATCATAGCCGTATCCTATTGGCTTACTAAAGAAATAATGACCACTTTTTTCAAATCCAGCTATTGCAGAAGTCTCGTAAGATCTTCTTTTTATATGACTGTGACCAGTTTTCCAATATTCAATATTCGCACTATTTTTTTTGAGAATATCATCCGTTTGAAAGAGACTTGTTGACTTAACATCAACGATAAATTTTGAATTCTTATATTTTTTTGATATTCCTCTTGCTATTAATACACCTATTTTATCAGCAAAAATTGGATTTCCTTTATTATCAACCACTCCACATCTATCGCCATCTCCGTCAAAAGCTAATCCTATATCTGCATTATTTTCTATAACGCATTCTGATAGTGAATCTAACATAATCATATCTTCAGGATTCGGATTGTAATTTGGAAATCGATAATCTAGATCACAATGAAGGGGCACTACATCAACCCCTAGTTTCTCTAGTATGTCAGGTGCCAACCATCCTGCAGTGCCATTTCCGCAAGCAACAACGGCTTTAATCTTTCTTGAATAATTTTTATTGTCTAGTAATTGTTTTGTGTAAGCGTTGGATATATTGTTTATAAATTCATACCTGCCACCATCAATTTGCTTTATTTTATTGCCAAAGACTCTTTCTTTTAAGTCAATAATTTCATTTGGTCCAAGTGTAAGCGGAGGTTCGTAGCCAATTTTAATTCCTGTCCACCCATTTTCGTTATGGCTGGCTGTAACCATCGCAACACCGTCAATATTTAAAAATTTTTGAGCAAAGTAGGCCATAGGTGTTATTGCCAGACCAATATCAAAAACTTTTAATCCTCCGGCAACCAACCCAGATGATAAAGCTAATTTTATTGACGATGAATATGATCTGTAGTCATGGGCAATGATGATTTTTTGAACTTTTTTTTCTATTAGATAATTAGCAATCGCCAAGCCTAATATATGGATTCCAGGTAAATTTATTTCATCTGGGTACTTCCACCGGACATCGTATTCACGAAAACCATTTTCATTTACAAAAGGTATATTTTCGAATTCTAACGTATTTGGCTTTAGGTCTGTTCTTACTTTTTTATACATTTTAATTTAGGTGCATTATTTTCTTAGAAATTTTAAGTTATATTATATGATTATAAGTAGCGATAAATATATTAATATTTCTGATATTTGTTGAACACTTCCGCAAACATCTCCTGTTTGGCCGCCTAAATGTTTAAATGCTATTGATGTTACTAATAGAGATGCTAAGATTCCGGAAGAAATTACAAAGAAGAGTCCTAGAAAGCCAAATGCTGGAATTGTTAATAGTGATATAATGAGTATTGACAAGGAATAACTAAAAATCAAAATATTTTTTTCTGGCATTGTTGCGCTATGACCAAGACCGCTTTTTTTAACCGCTGGAAGCGTTGCCAGAATATGTATCATTGAAGTTCTTGATAATACAGATACCGCAAGGAGAGCGGATATTGCAGATAAAATTCCACTTGATTCCAGTATTAAATAAAGAGCTATAATTCTAGTTAATATTGATAATATAAGTGCAATCGTTCCATACGAGCCAATATTGCTATCACTTAGAATCTCTATTTTTTTAGTTTTTGATTTTGCTCCGCCAAAGCTATCCATAAAATCAGCGATCCCATCTTCGTGTAGAGCGCCGGTTACAAGTATCAATGTAAAAATTGTAATTATTGAGATAATTAAATTAGGCATGTTAATCAAAGATAGAGTTAACAGAGGTATAGCAGCAATAACGCCAATTATTAAGCTAACGAGTGGCAATGCGTATAATGATTTTGAGAGCTTAGTTTTTGTATTTGATTTTATTGGTATGATGGTAAAAAATGACAATAAATGTAATATATCTTTTTTATAATCACCAAATTCATTGACAAAAGAAGATAGATATTTAATTTTAATCATAATTAGCCTCCTGTGAATATATAACTGCCGATACAAATTAAGGATAGTATTATTAATGAATAATATCAAACCAAAATCTTTACCATCTTTCAATGATATAATTAATTTTTTTGATAATTTTCCGGATATAGATCAAAATTCTATTGATAACGTTAGGTTAAGGGATAAAGATTTATTGAAACCAAAAAAATCACTCGGACGATTGGAAGATTTAGTAGAGTGGTGTTCTGGTTGGCAAGCCAGATATCCTCCATCAGCAGAAAATAATATGGTCGCAATTTTTGCTTCTACACATGGTGTTACTTCCAATTCTATTTCCCCTTACCCAAGTTCAGTCACTGAAGAAATGGTAAATAGCTTTAAATCCGGATATGCTGCTATAAATCAAATATGTAAAATTCATGATACAGGTCTGCAAGTATTTGACTTAGCTATCGAAAGCCCAACTGGTGATATTTGTAAAGAAGAGGCGATGAGCGAAAAAGATTGTATCTCTGCTATATTGTATGGGAGGGAAGCGATATCCAGTGGACCAGATGTGTTGTGCTTAGGAGAGATGGGTATTGGTAACACAACGGTTGCTTCTTGTATTTGTGCCGCATTATACGGCGGTGATGTTATAGATTGGGTAGGTTCCGGAACGGGCGCAGACAAGCAAATGATAGAAACAAAAGTTCAAGTTATAGAAAAGGCTTTAAAATTACATAAGAATAGAAATCCCCTTGAAATCTTGCGGTGTATGGGTGGAAGAGAATTTGCAGCAATATTTGGTGCTATTTTGGCGTCTAGATTTGAAAGAATCCCGGTTATTCTTGATGGATTTCCAGTTTGTGCTGCTGCAGCTATCATGCATAAAATTAGTCCAGGATCACTCGACCATTGTATTGTAGGCCATCTATCGGACGAGAAAGGTCATCGTAGATTATTAGAAAATATTGGAAAAGAACCAATCCTGGACCTTAATATGAAATTAGGAGAGGCGTCTGGAGCTGCAATTTCTTTGCAAATATTGATTACAGCACTGAATATTCACAACAACATGGCAACTTTTGATGAAGCTAAGGTTTCAAATAAGCTTTAATACCTTTGATTGAAATGCGTGGATCCAAATATATAATATAATTAAGATCGGTGTTTGATGAGACATGGAGGCGACTTGACAGAGGCGAAGAAGGCATTCAATCACATATTGATTGATAGCTGGATTGATCTCTCAACAGGTATAAACCCAAATAGCTATGATAGCACAGGCATTATTTTGTCAAATTTAGACACGCTACCAACAAAAGATTCTTATGATAAATTGGTCGCTGCTGCTAAAAACTATTATGGAGTTTTGAATGCCAATAGTCTCTGCATTTCTTCTGGCGCACAAAGCTTGATAAATATATTGCCGTATATTTTTAGTATTAAAAAAAATGTTGCAATCTTTTCTCCAACGTACAGTGAGCATTCAATTTCTTGGAAGAGTGCAAATCACTCTGTAAGAGAGATAAATAAAATAGACCAGATTTTAAATGAAGATATAATTGTTGTTACCAATCCAAATAATCCAGATGGTTTGATATATAGTCATTCTGATATAGAAGAGATATACAGTAAAATAGAGAAAAACAATGGTCTATTAATTATAGATGAATCATTTATAGATGTTACACCTGAATTATCTTTTGTAAAAAATTTGCAGAATAAGAATATTATTATACTTAAATCATTTGGTAAATTTTTTGGCTTAGCTGGTTTAAGGATAGGGTTTGCTATCGGTAACAAAGATCAAATATATAATCTAGAAAATATTCTTGGACCTTGGCCGGTATCAACCGTAGCATTAAATATTGCAACAAAAGCAATATCAGATATTGATTGGATTAAAGGAACGAGGTCGCTTTTATTAAAATTATCAGAAGAATTAAATTCAGATTTATTTTCATCAGGTTATAATATTAATGGAAGTACTGCGTTTTTTACATTAATATCAGTAAAAAATGCGAAAAAAATACAACATGAGTTGGCTAATAAGGGTATTTGGACAAGAATATTTGATTATAATAGTCGGTGGATAAGGGTAGGCGTTCCAAAGGATAAAGAAACTTTAGAATATCTTATTAATACAATTAGAAAAATATAACATGGGTGTGTGCTTAAATGAACGAACATATTTTTATTATTTTGATAGCTTTGGCAATTGATGGAATCTGGGGAGATAATCATTTTTTTTGGAAAAAAATAAATCACCCTATAAAGTATTTTGGAAAATTTATAGATTGGTTAGATAATGAATTCAATAGAGAAGAATTTTCTTCTAATGCAAAAATTTTAAATGGAGCAGCTGTAGTTGTTGCAATGACATTTCTTGCTTATTTGATAGGATTATTTCTTGAAAAATTATTTCTAATATTCCCTTTTAGTATAATATTTGAAGCTATTTTTGTGTCTGTATTTATTGCTGCTAGGTCGTTATTTGACCATGTAAAAGTTGTTAATTCCTCTCTAATACAAGAAGGATTAGCAGGGGGCAGGAGTAAGCTGTCACTTATTGTTGGAAGGGATGTAAGTAACTTAGATTTTGGAGGTATCCTAAGGGCTGCTATTGAAAGCCTTGCAGAAAATTTTTCTGACGGTGTTGTTGCGCCTATATTATGGTATTTAATCTTTGGCATACCTGGTTTATTGATATATAAATTAATCAATACTGCAGATAGTATGATCGGCCATAAAAATAGTAAATATGTTGATTTTGGTATGTTTACAGCTAGGTTCGATGATTTATTGAATTATGTTCCAGCTAGATTTTCAGCGGTTTTAATAATTATAGCATCCTTAATTCTAAGAGAAGACTTTAAGTCGTCTATAAAGATTACAAAAGAAGATCATAATAAACATAGTTCGCCAAATTCTGGTTGGCCTGAATCCGCAATGTCAGGAGCCCTTGGAGTATCTCTAGGTGGACTAAGGATATATGAGCAAGGAGAGGTAGATGAAGGTATTATGAATGTGTCTGGGGAAAGAGATATTGATGATAATCATTTAACAAGAAGTCTTTGGATTTATACGACAGCGAATATAGTTGGTGTTATTATTTTGTTATTAGTGTTTATTCCTAGCATAATTTTCTGATATTTCTAATATTTTTTCCCAATCCAAATGTTTTTCTAGGTGTTCGGCAAGGCTGTCGAGTATTTCGTTAACTTTTATATTATAATCTACTATATCATTTTTATAGTTAGACTGATTGCATAAATTTAAAAGCCATTCACACGCTCCTTTATTGTTAAAAAAACCATGCAGATAAGTTCCGTATATTTTATAATTTGATGAAATTGCACCCTCCATTTTTTGGTCAAATTTAAACATTGGTCTATCACAATCTAATCCTGAGGTTTTCCCAAGATGTATTTCATAGCCTTCAATGGTTTTATTGTCAAAAAGATGGGTAGCAATTAATTTTTTAACTTTTTTTTCTTTTTCTAAGACTGTGATGACATCAAGGAGTCCCAACCCATCAATTTTTCTAATCGAACCTTCTGCACCAAAGGGATCGTCTATAATTTTTCCAAGCATCTGATAGCCTCCGCATAGTCCAATTACAATCTTATTTTTTCTTGCATGTGCTTTAATATCTATGTCCCACCCATTTTTCTTTAACTCAATTAGATCATTGATAGTAGATTTTGATCCTAATAATAGGACAATGTCTGTATCATCTGGAACCACATCTCCGGAAGAGATCATATTTATTTCAATAAAAGATTGCATTCTTAGTGAATCAATGTCGTCAAAATTAGAAATTTTACCTAATACCGGGATTGTAATTTTTATAGTTTTTTTAGGTTTTTGATTTTTTTCGTAGATAATTCTCTCTAAATCTAATGAATCCTCGGCTGGTAAAAATTTTGCCAACTCAAAATAAGGAATTAATCCTAGGAATGGCCATCCTGTTCTTTTTGTTATTTCCGTTATGCCATCTTTAAATAGTTCAGGATCGCCTCGAAATTTATTTACAATGAATGCTATTATATTATCTTTATCTGCAGTGTTTAGTACAGCATGTGTGCCAACTATACTAGCAATAACACCGCCTCTATCTATATCTCCAACTAAGATAGTTGGAATATTTAATTTTGTTGAAAACCCCATATTTGCTATATCGCCATCTCTTAAGTTTATTTCTGCAGGGCTACCGGCTCCTTCAATAATAATCAGATCTGCAGTCTCTGTAATTTTTTTATAACTTTCTATTACATTTGTTAGTAATGATTGTTTAATGGTCTGATAGCCTTTTCCTGATATAGTTTGTCTATATTTTCCGTTCACTATTAATTGTGATTTATTCTTAGATTCTGGCTTTAACAGTATTGGGTTTAATTCTGTTATTGGGTCTATTCCCGAAGCAAGTGCTTGCAGAGCTTGAGCTCTTCCAATTTCACCCCCATCAATTGTTGCTGCAGCATTATTTGACATATTTTGTGGCTTAAAAGGAAAAACCTTAAAGCCTTTTTTTTTATACAATCTGCATAATCCAGCAACTATAAGAGATTTTCCAACGCTTGAGCCGGTTCCTTGTATCATTATCGAAGGTATTTTTTTTAAAGAATAACTCAGAATTCTATTCCTTTTTGTGCTTTAACGCCACTTCTAAATGGGTGCTTAATAATTTCCATACTTGTAACAAGATCTGCAATCTCTATTAACTCTTCTTTTGCATTGCGACCTGTTATAATAACATGCTTATCTTTTGGTTTATTTTTAAGCGTTTCCAACACATCATCTATTGGTATGTAATTATATCTCAATACAATATTTAATTCGTCAAGTAACACAACGTTGTTGGTAGTATCATTGATAAGTTCTTTACTTTTCTTCCATGCTTTTTCTGCTGCAAGAATATCTCTTTCCCTGTCCTGAGTTTCCCAAGTAAAACCTTCGCCCATTGTGTGAAATTCAACTTGTTCTTTAAATTTATCTAAAGCTAATCTTTCTCCAGTCTCCCATTTTCCTTTTACAAATTGTACTATACCTACTCTCATCCCATTTCCAATGGCACGAAAAACTATTCCAAATCCAGCAGTAGTTTTACCTTTTCCTTTGCCAGTATTAATTATAATTAATCCTTTTTCTATTAATTTTGTCGCGATTATTTTATCTCTAGCTTCTTTTTTTTTCAGCATTTTGAACGCATGGCGTTCATTAAGCTCTGTTTCGGTTAATTGTTTTTTATTATTCATATTATAACTCTAATTATTGTTTAATTTTTCATAAATATCATTTCTTTTAGGATGCCATAATTTTCTATCTAAAGCTTCAATAAATCTTTTTTTTATATCATTTAATGCATCAATATTAGAATCTTTGATAAATTTATAAACATTTTTGTCTTCTATGTAGGCGTTAAACAATAGATCGAAGTGATGATTTTTAACAAGTCCAGTTGTTGCCTGAAATGCAAATAAATAATCTAAAGTGGCGGATAATTCAAAAGCACCTTTATATCCGTGTCGCATTACACCTGCTATCCATTTAGGATTTGTTGCTCTTCCCCTTACTACCCTAGATATTTCATCATCAAGTGACCGTATAACTGGTTTTTCGGGGCGAGAATGATCATTGTGATAATAGATAGGTGTTTTCCCACTTATTTTCTTAACAGCAGAACCAAGTCCCCCTTGAAATTGATAGTAATCATCAGAATCAAGAATATCATGCTCTCTGTTGTCTTGGTTCTGTATTATGGCCTGTATTTTTTGGAGTCTAATAGAGAAAATATCGGGAACTTTTTCTCCGAAGGATCCTTTACCGTACGCGAAAGAACTCCATTCCATATAGGAATTTGCAAAATCTTCGTTATCATCCCAGATGCTCTCGTCAATTAGCGTTTGTAGACCAGCCCCATAAGAGCCTGGCATCGAAGAAAAAATTCTATAACTTGCATATTTCTTTGCATCCTCATGACTTAATCCATTTTTTATTAAATATGCTATGTCCTTATCAAAGCTTTTGGATATTGGGTTTTCATTATTGGTTTCTTTTAATTCTGAAATTTTTCTAATGGCAGAATCAAATAATTCGATTAGATTTGGAAATGCATCACGAAAAAAACCTGAAACTCTTAACGTAACATCAACTCTAGGTCTACCAAGTATTGTAGTTGGTATAATTTCAAAACCGCTAACGCGACCTGATGAAATATCCCATTTGGGTTTTGCTCCAATTAATGCCATCGCCTGTGCTATATCATCGCCACCTGTTCTCATATTTGAAGTACCCCAGGCGGAAAGTGCAAAATGAGTTGGCCATTTACCTTCTTTTTGCCGGTAGTCTTCTACAAGTAGCTTTGCAGATTTCATACCTATAGACCAGGCGGCTTGAGTAGGTAAAGTTCTTGAATCAAGTGAGTAAAAATTTTTACCTGTCGGAATAACCTCAATCTTTCCTCTTGTCGGGGCTCCTGATGGACCAGGTTTAATAAATAAGCCATCTAAGGCCTTTATCATTGATTTTAGCTCTTCTTCTCCAGATTTTACAATTGATGGCATGATATTATATCTAATCTCTTCTAACACCATCATAGTATTCTTCCAGTTAGTACGAGGTTTTATTTCATTACTTACTAAGAGCTTTGATAATTTCTCTAATCTCTCTATTGTATCACCACAGCTTCTCCAATTATCTTTTGTTAACGACTCTAAAATTTTAGGCTTTTCACCAGTATAATTTTTTTTAAAATCACAATCCAATGGATTTAATTTTATTTTTAAATCTTTAGTAAGAGCAACTAATAACGACATATTTCCATTTTTATTATCTTTTCTGGATAACCGTGTAAGGGAGACAGTTAAATCAGTGAGTTGTGTATGTTTTGGTGACTCTCCAAAAACATGTAAGCCGTCTCTTATTTGAAGCTCTTTTAATTCACAGAGATAGGTATCAATTTTATTTAAAATACTATCAATTGTATCATTTTTTGTTACACCGCAATCATCTGTTAACCCTATTAAGTTAGAGGTTTCAATGATTTTCTCTGAAATAGATTGCATTCTTTTTGAATTATATTGTGAGGCTTCGTAATATTCGTCTATCAATACTTCCAAAATTCTCATATCTCCATAAATTTCTGCTCTAGTAAGAGGAGGGGTAAGGTGATCAATAATTGTTGCAGCATTCCTCCTTTTTGCTTGAGATCCTTCTCCAGGGTCGTTTACTATAAATGGATAAATAAGTGGCATAGGTCCTAAAATTAACTCTGGATAACATTTCTTGCTCAACGACATTGATTTTCCTGGAAGCCATTCTAAGTTCCCATGTTTGCCCATTTGAATTAAAGCGTTCGAATTATATTTGTGTTTGATCCATATATAAAATGCCAAATAATTATGTGGGGGTACTAAATCTGGGCTATGATAGGTTGACTTAGGATCAATATTATAGCCCCTTGCTGGCTGTATTCCGATTGAGATATTTTTAAATTTATGGATTGGCAGGTTAAATGATCCATTTTTAAAATACGGATCATTTTCAATTCTACCCCATCTTTTTAAAACTGTATTTTTAACTGATTTAGGAAGAATGTTAAAGTGTCTAAGGTATAAATCGTAACTAAGTTTTTCAGAACTCTTATTTGATTTTTTCTGAAGATTATTGGTTGTCCCCTCTAACAAACGGTTCATTAATTCTTTTGAGTTTTTTGGAATATCTTTGTCAACTTTATACCCATTTTTTATTAATTCTTTTAACACATTAATTGTACTAGCCGGTGTATCTAAACCAACCCCATTACCAATTCTCCCGTCTTTATTTGGATAATTAGCTAATGTAATAAATATTTTTTTATCTTTATTGTGAGTTTTTTGTAACTTAATCCAATTAGAAGCTAGAGCAGAAATATATCTTATATTTTCTGAATCGGGCTGATATTTAATAACTTGAGCTTCTGAGGTCTCATCAAATTCAATCGTTTTTTTGAATGCTATTGATTTTGTAATAATCCTGCCATCTATTTCAGGAAGAGAGACATTCATTGCAATATCTCTGGTATTTAAACCTTTTGTAGATTTTACCCAGTCTTTTCTTTCCATGCTAGTGAGGAATGATTGGAATACAATTCTTTTTTTGTTATCAAAAACTGTTTCAGGGTCAGGATTATTAGGGCTAGAAAGTGAGAACCCAGTTAAATTGATTATTGCATCTGGGTTATATTTAGAAAATAGATGAGACGCTATTGCTGCATTCTTCTTATCTTTAAAAGATTTCGCATATAATGGTAGAGAATTAAAACCTTCGTTTGCTAATGATAAAATTAACCTATCTATAGTCGAAGTTTGATTGCTTTGGAATAAAGCCCTGTAAAAAGTAATTCCAACCAAAGGATAATTTTTTACCCATCTTTTTTTTATATCCTCGATATCAATATTGCCAATATTAGGCCAATAGATACCTATTGGAAGAATGCTTTTTGGCAAGGGAGGTTTATCTTTGTTGGTAATTATATATTTTAGATACTGTAATGCATTGATCGTATTGTCGAGCCCCCCTTCATTGAAGTACGACCACAAATCATTATAAGTATCGCTGTCAACGTTAGATAACTGAAATAATATATTATCAGGTTTGTCGTCTCCTGGAAGAAGAATTAATTTAATATTATTGATCTTAGACAATTCATTTAATTGTTCGATCCCATAAGGCCAGTAGTTTTTTCCACCTAATATTCTTGCAACTATAACCTTTGCAGTACTAACTGTTTTGTTTACATACAAATCTACAGACATGTTATGTGAAAGATTTATTAAATTAGTAACTCTAAACTTGGGATAATTTTTAATTTTTTTTCTAGCAGTTGAAACTAAAGAATTTTCAGTATCTGCAGATGAAAGAAAAACAATTTCAGCTGGTGATTGGTTTAAATCTATAGGGTCATTCTGATCATTTGTGTTTCCTGATGTTAGAGTTAGTAAGTGCATATTATTATTTCAGAAATAATTTTTTTACTGATGTCTCGTTTATATTTTTGTATCCTATGAAAATTAAATAACCAGAATCTCTATTCTTTATTTCACTATCTTGGTAATAGGTTTGAATATTTTTACCAACAACTTGAACTGTTAACAGCATATCGGATTCAACTGTTAATACAAATCCTTTAATTCGTAATATATCTTTTGATTGCAATACTTTATTTAATTTATTTAATATTATTTCTTTAGTAAATGTATTAGGAATGTTAACAGAAAATGTATGAAAATTATCATGGTCATGGTCATGGTCATGGTCATTTTTTGAAGTAAAATCTTTTTCTAGATCAGGCGTATTGTAAATATTATTATCTAATGTTAGTGTTTTTGGCCCCAGTATTATTTCATCCAAGTCATAATCTTTATTAGATTTAATTATAGGAATACTTTTTGATGTTAGTTCATTTATATTATTTTCAATTTTTTTAATTTCTAATTCTGTTGCCAATTCTATTTTATTAATAATTATCAAATCAGAACTTAAAATTTGATCATTAAAAACCTCTTCAATAGATGTATTTAGCATCTTATTATCACTATCTTTATGGGTTGAGTTGTGTTTTTCAAAAGTCTCATACACATTATTATATGCATATGAATCAACTATAACAATTGTTCCATTATACATTATTCTATTTCTTATATCCGGCCATTTAAATGCGTCAATCAGTGGTTTTGGAAGTGCTAAGCCAGATGTTTCAATGATAATATGGTCTGGCGGTGTAGGGCTATTAACAATTTTCTCAATAGTTGGAATAAAATCATCTGAAACAGTACAGCATATGCAACCATTAGATAATTCAATTATGTTTTCAGGTGCGCAGTTACTATTTATGCACTCTTTTAATATATCTGCATCAACTCCTAAATCACCGAATTCATTAATTATTAATGCAATGTTTGCATTAGATTTCTTTACAATTTTTTCTATAAATGTAGTTTTACCGGCACCTAGAAAACCTGTTAATATTGTAGTTGGTATTTTTTTTAAATTGTTCATTTTTTACTTTATTTTTTGTCCACACCCAGCAATAACAAATATAACATTATCTGCTATCTTTGCTATAGCTTGATTCATTTTTCCATTTATTGCTCTAAATTCTCTAGACAGTTGGCTTTCTGGTATTATGCTATGCCCTAGTTCGTTTGATACTATTATAATATCATTTTTTTGTTTATATAATGTCTTAGTTAAAACTTTTAATTCCCTGTTATAATGTATTTTTTTATAAATTAAATTAGAAAGCCATGTAGTCAAACATTCAATTAAAATTATATTTTTGATGGATGATTTCTCTTCGATTATTCTGCTTATAAAAACTTCTTCTTCTATTGTGACCCATGAATCATCTCTTCTTTTTTGATGTAATTTTATACGTCTTTTCATCTCATCGTCTATTGCAGGTGCTGTTGCGAGATAAATTTTTTTTTCATAGTTATTGATGTTTTTGTTTGCTAAATTTTCAGCATAAACTGACTTACCTGAATCCGCTCCACCTAGTATAAATGTTATTGTCATTTTTAGATCAACTTTAATGCTTTATTTAAATATGTATAAATTTAGATTATACTATAAATCTTAATCTATAAAGTTTTTAGCGGAGGAAGAATGGTTAATATTGATAATATTATTTCAAAAGTAGATCATAACATTGATTCTAGCTTAAGTAATCTATTTGATTTCTTGAGAATAAAGTCTATCTCAACAAATCCTGTTTATAAAAAGGATTGTGAAGAAGCTTCTCAATGGGTAAATAATTATCTTAATAAGATAGGATTAACCTCAAAGGTTTATCATACTAATGGAAATCCAATTGTTTTAGGTAATCTGACTCATAAAAACCAAGAAAAACCTCATATTTTATTCTATGGACATTACGATGTTCAGCCGCCAGATCCAATAGAAAAATGGAGCTCAGATCCCTTTGAGCCTGTGTTAAAAGAGGTTAATGGAAAACAGGCAATAGTTGCTCGTGGTTCAAGTGATGACAAAGGTCAATTAATGACATTCATAGAGGCTCTAAGAGCTTACCTAGAGGTGCAAGGAGATCTTCCTGTGTCTATTTCTGTCTTAATTGAGGGTGAGGAAGAGTGTGGTTCTTCATCTATGGCTACCTTCATTGAAACTCATTCAAGTTTACTAAAAGCAGATTGTATTTTTATTTGTGATACAGGAATGTGGAATCCTGCTACTCCAGCTATAACAACATCACTTAGGGGTTTATTATCAGAAGAATTTGATATTATTGGGCCAAACAGAGATCTTCATTCAGGTGAGTTTGGCGGAACAGCATGGAATCCTATCAGAGTTCTATCTAATATAATTGCTGGTATTCATGACGATAATGGAAAAATTACCATTAAAGATTTCTATAATGGTGTTCAAGAGTTAGATCAGCTTACATCTAGTCGTTGGAAATCACTTGAACTTGATGCTAAAGATTATCTTAATAATATCGGTCAAACGACTTCATCTGGTGAGGCTGATCGATCTATATTAGAGCAATTATGGTCGAGGCCAACATTTGAGGTTAATGGCATTTATGGTGGGTATACAGAAGAAGGCACAAAAACCGTTATTCCTTCAAAAGCAACTGCAAAAATAACATGCAGATTAGTAGGAAAGCAAGATCCTGATAAATTAATTAAAAATATACACCAGTATATCGAGAGCAAACTTCCTGTTGGAGTGTCCGTTTTTTTTAAAGGTCACGAAGGTGCTTCGGCTATTCAAGCAGACACGTCAACAGATTTTTTTAGATCAGCAGAGAATGCGATTAAGAAGGAATGGAGCGTTAGCCCTATTCTAACTGGAGGCGGTGGATCTATTCCAATTGTTGAGAGTTTTAAGCGTAAACTGGGAATAGATTCTATCTTAGTTGGCTTTGCTCTTGATGATGATTGTATTCACAGTCCAAATGAAAAGTATAATTTAGAATCTTTTCATAAAGGCATTAGAACATGGGTAAGGATTATTAATAATATTAAGAAATAATATTATTTTATATAAAAAATTTTTTAGAGAAAATTTCTTTTTATAATTTCTTTTACATCTGTAAAATTATTTGCAATATAATCTGGATAAAGTTGTTCTATTCCTGTTTCACTATAGCCAAATGTAACGCCAATTACTTTTATTCCCGCTAATTTAGCTGCAATTATATCATTTTCAGAATCACCAACCATAATTGCGTTGGACTTTTTAATATTTTTTTCTTTGATCAAAGTAAGCAAGGGCAATGGATCAGGTTTCATTTTTGGAAGACTATCTCCGCCAACTATATTGTTAAAATAATCTAATAACCCCATCTTTGAGAGTAGTATTTTTGTTAACTTCTCTGGTTTGTTTGTACAAATGGCAATATTTATATTAAATTCTTTAAGCATATTTAATGTTTCGATCATATTTGAAAATGGTCTGCTATCTTTGTAGATATTTTTTTTATAATATTCTAAGAATATTAGTGTTAGTTGACTTATCTTGTCATCTGGTAATTTAATATTTCGAGAGAACAGTGACTTTTCTATTAAATATTTACCACCCTTCCCAATTATTTTCCTTGATTCCTCAATATTTATCGGGTTATTTATTATATTCTTTAAAGCAAAATTCGCAGAATTTATTAAATCTGGAGCGGTATCAACTAAGGTTCCATCTAAATCAAATATAACCATTTTTTCTTTGTACATGTTATAAACTCATTTTTAAAATTGTATTATTATTACATTTTTAGTATTCTTAATAACGGATAATATAAATATTATTATAATAAAAATATTACACAATAGATAGCGTGATGGAATCAAATATTAAGAGTAAAAAGTTTCGCGCAGCTAATCTAGCTATGCAATTCATTGAAGACGGCATGTGCATTGGTTTAGGCACAGGTTCTACTGCGAATGAATTTATCTTATTATTGAGTCTAGCAATTAATAATGGCATGAATTTTAAATGTGTGGCAACTTCAAAAAAAACAGAGGATTATGCCTCAAGTCTTGGAATCCCAATTTTTGAATTAGATGAAATTAAGGCTTTAGATATCACAATCGATGGTGCAGATGAATTTGATGAGAAGATGAATCTAATAAAAGGTGGAGGCGGCGCTTTATTAAGGGAAAAAATAGTTGCATCTGTCTCAAAGCATTATGTTATAATTACGGACGATTCAAAGAAATCGATAAATTTAGGTACATTCCCTCTACCAATAGAGATCATTAGATTCTCTCCAAAAACAACTATGTTAAAGATCAAATTATTATTATTAGATGCTGGAATTAATGTAGATATTAAATTACGTAAAAATGACAATGGAAGTGTATTTACATCTGACGGCGGTAATTTTATAGTTGATTGCGCTTGTGATTTTATAAAGGATCCAGCAGGTATAGAAAGCTTAATTAGAAGTGTTAATGGTGTCGTTGAAAACGGTTTATTTATTGGAATGGCAGATAAAATAGTTGTTGCTAATGAAAATGTAATAGAAATTATAGAAAAATAATATAACTGTATCCGTAATATGCTAAAAATAAAAATATTGTATAAAATTTTAATATTATCAATCGCTACCTTTGTAATTTTTCTTTTACAATTTAGACACGTAGATGGTGGAGAATTGCTTGATCTAGCCAATGAACATGTGGACGTTTACTTGGTAGATACGGTAATCAACACCATGAAACCTCTAATTGCTGAAAAAGTACTTAAAGATATCGAAAGCTTAGATTTGTTATTGCCAAAAGATGAAAGTAAAATTATAGCAGAAAAAATTGCAATTTCTACTGTAAGTAGAATGAAGGAAGATATACCAAAAATTGCTTCTAAAACAATGATAAAATATTTTACTAAAAACGATATTGAAAAATTAACAGAGATTTACTCGTTAGATTCAGATAATGGTATATTGTTTGCAAAGAAATCGTATCTTTATCAAAGTGAATTAGCACAAAAGATAAGTTTATATATTTACGCAAATATGGAAGAAATAGTTACTGAAGTAATTGATGATATTGTTACTAACCAAGTAGATGTTAATATATTAAAGTGAAGAGTATATGTTATGGAAAAATTTGATTGTGATTTATTTGTTATAGGTGCTGGTTCAGGTGGGGTTAGGGCGGCCAGGATGTCTGCAAATTATGGTGCGCGTGTTATTATTTCTGAAAAATATAGAGTAGGTGGAACTTGCGTTGTGCGCGGATGTATACCAAAAAAATTACTATCTTATGCAAGTAAATTTGCCGAAAGTTATAAGATTTCAGAGGATTTTGGCTGGACAATGAATAACAGAAAATTTGATTGGAATAAGTTAATTTCAAACAAAGACAAAGAAATCAGTAGGTTAAGTGGTATATATTCAAATAATTTGATAAAATCAGGCGTTAAAATTATTGAATCTGAGGCATCAATTTTAGACCATAATAAAATAAAAATTCATTCTACAGGTGAAATAATTAGTGCAAAAAACATTCTAATTGCAACAGGCTCTCAACCGTATATTCCAGATATTGAAGGTTCGGAGCATGGAATAACGTCAAATGAGGTATTTGATTTAAAGGTCTTGCCTAAAAGTTGCATAATAGTTGGTGGAGGCTACATAGCAATGGAATTTGCTTCTATTTTTCATGGTTTAGGTGTTGATATAAATATAGTGCATAGGGGAAGCTCTATATTGAAAGACTTCGATTCCGATATAGGGGATTCGTTAAAAGAAGAATTCGAGAAGAAGTCACTAAAGTTATTTCTAAATTCTGACTTAGAATATATCAAAAAGAATAAAGATGGTTATGGAGTTGGTTTAGATAATGGGACGACTATTCAAACAGATAATGTTATCTTTTGTACAGGTAGGGTTCCTAACACAAAAAGTTTAACTTTAGATAGTTTAGGGATAAAATGTACATCTAATGGAGCAGTTATAGTTGATTTTCATATGAGAACATCAATTCCTAATATTTTTGCTATCGGTGATGTTACAGATATATTCCAACTTACCCCTGTGGCAATTAAAGAGGGGGCTGTTCTTGCAAGTAATTTATTTAATAAAACTAGTGTGAAGGTAGATTATAGTAATATTCCAACTGCCGTTTTCTCACAGCCAGAAATTGGTAGCGTTGGGTTAACTGAAAAAGAAGCATTAAATATTTATAAAAAAATATATGTTTATAAGACAAAGTTCAAACCAATGTATTACTCCTTGTCTAGCATAGAAAGTAAAACGATGATGAAATTAATCGTTGATCAAGATACTGATAAAATACTTGGATGTCATATTGTTGGAGATGATGCTGCTGAAATCATTCAAATAATGGCTATTTTGTTAAAAAAAGAAGTAACAAAATATGAGATGGATAATACAATGGCTTTGCACCCGACAATGTCTGAAGAGTTGGTTACAATGAAAGATAAAATATCTGTCGAATTGTAGTTTCTTAAATATATATAAATATATTTCATATAATTATATATATAATTATTGCTGTACATAAAATTAAGCTAATGTATAAGTATGTTTTTTAGATTTTTTACTTTAAGGAGCAAGACAAATGGTTACATGGTCCCCATCAAGCTGGAGAGAGAAACCAATTAAACATGTCCCAGGTTATCCTAATTTAGATCACCTAAAAGAAGTTGAAAAGAAGATCAAGAGTTATCCGCCTTTAGTATTTGCTGGAGAAGCAAGAAATTTAAGAAATATATTAGCAGAAGCAAGTGATGGGAAAGCTTTTTTGTTACAGGGAGGAGATTGTGCTGAATCATTCTTAGAACATGGTCCGGATACAATAATGGATACTTTTAAATTATTTTTGCAAATGTCCGCAGTATTAACTTATGCAGCTTCTGTTCCAGTTATTAAGGTTGGTAGAATAGCAGGTCAATTTGCAAAACCTCGTTCTTCTGACACGGAAGTCATTGATAATAAAGAGTTAATGAGTTACAGGGGTGATATTATAAATGGTATTGAATTTAACGAAAACTCCAGAACTCCAGATCCAGAGCGCCTATTGAAATCATATCGCCAATCAGCAGCGACATTAAATCTTATAAGATCTTTGTCCCAAGGAGGTTATGCTAATTTAGAGCATGTACACAATTGGACGTTAGAATTTTTAAATAATTCTCTTGTTAGTGAAAAATATAAAGATCTTGCTAATCAAATATCTCAAACTCTTGGATTCATGAGGGCTTGTGGTATTACACCCGAATCATCTCATGCTCTAAGAACTACTAATTTATATACTAGTCATGAGGCTCTTTTATTAGGTTATGAAGAGGTTATGACAAGAGTAGATTCAACTACTGGAGATTGGTATGCCACTTCAGCTCATATGCTTTGGATTGGAGACAGAACAAGAAATCCAATAGAAGCTCATACCGAATTTTGTAGAGGAATTAAAAATCCAATTGGAATTAAGTGTGGCCCATCAATGACTGAAGATGATTTGATAAAGTTATTAGATACATTGAATCCAGAAAATGAGAAAGGTAGAATTACACTCATTGCTAGATTCGGTTTTGATAATGTAGAAAAACATTTGCCAAGTTTAATTAGATGTGTAAAAAATCATGGTCACAATGTATTATGGTCATGTGATCCAATGCATGGAAATACTGTTAAAGCATCTAGTGGATTTAAAACACGACCATTTGAAAATATTATGATGGAAGTTAGGAATTATATGAAGGTCCATAAAAATGAGGGCACTTACCCTGGCGGTATACACGTGGAAATGACAGGAAATAATGTAACCGAATGTACTGGAGGTGCAATGTCTATAAGTGATGCAGACCTATCGTCACGATATAATACGCACTGCGATCCGCGTTTAAATGCAAATCAAGCTTTAGAGCTTGCTTTTTTGGTAGCAGAAGAAATTAGGTTAGCTAAAACTAATATATAATCAAAAATAATAATCAATATGTCAGAAGTAAATATAAAAGATTCCCTTAAAATAACTCTTGCACAATTGAATCCTACCGTTGGTGATATAGATGGTAATTTGACTATTGTTCGCAATGCAAGAGAGATTGCTAAAAGAAATAATTCCGATTTGGTTGTTTTTTCTGAATTATTTTTATCGGGTTATCCTCCAGAAGATCTTGTGCTAAAGCCTGCATTTATAAAAAAAATTGATAGCGCACTAGAAGCTCTTGTTAAAGAAACAAATGACATGGGTCCAGCTATTTTATTAGGCCTACCAACTCAAGGGAAACAAAAACCATTCAATTCAATAGCTTTAATTGATTGCGGAAAGATTGTTGCAATACAACACAAAGTTCATTTACCTAATTACGGAGTGTTTGATGAAAAAAGAGTATTTGAAAAAGGTCCTATGCCTGGGCCTGTAAATTTTAGAGGCGTTAGAATTGGATTTGCTATATGTGAAGATATTTGGTTTGATGATGTAACTGAATGTTTGGCAGAAACTGGATCAGAAATTATTATCGTTCCTAATGGCTCTCCTTATAATAAAGCAAAAAATCACGTTAGATTGAATCACGTAATTGCAAGAGTTGTTGAGACAGGGCAACCATTAGTATATCTAAATCAAGTTGGTGGTCAGGACGAACTAGTCTTTGATGGAGCTTCATTTGTTGTAAACTCAGATTATTCTATACCGGTTCAATTGCCTAGTTTTTCAGAAACAATAATACATACAAATTGGTTTAAAAAAGAAAATAAATGGGTTTGTAGTGACAATATTTTAACTACAGAGGAAGATGATTTTACGCTAATGTATCAAGCTTGTGTTCTTGGATTGAAAGATTACATTTTAAAGAATGGATTTAAGAATGTATTGATAGGGTTGTCAGGAGGAATTGATTCGGCTTTAGTTGCCGCTATTGCAGTGGATGCACTTGGTAGTGAAAATGTTAGATGCATTATGTTACCATCAAAGTATACTAGTAATGAGAGCAGAGAAGATGCAATCGAATGTGGAAATGGATTAAAAATAAAGTTAGACGAAGTAAATATCTCAGAAATAACATCTAAACTCGAATCTTCCCTTGAAACGTTATTCTTAGGTTTAAAAAATGACATTACAGAAGAGAATATTCAAGCAAGAACAAGAGGTGTTATTTTAATGGCAATCTCTAATAAGTTTAATTCTCTTTTGATAACAACTGGAAATAAATCAGAAATGGCAGTAGGGTATGCAACTCTTTACGGTGATATGTCAGGTGGGTTTAATCCATTAAAAGATATATATAAAACAGATGTATACAAGCTGGCAGTTATGAGGAATAAAAAAGTACCTAATAATTGCCTAGGTTCTTCTGGAATTATCATACCAGAGAGAATTATATCTAAGGCTCCAACCGCTGAATTAAGGGAAAATCAAACGGATCAAGATAACCTTCCTCCGTATGACATTCTTGATAGACTGTTAACTGGTCTTATTGAAGATGATCTATCTGTGGAGGAGTTAGTTAAAAGTGGATTTGAGTATAATCTTGTTTGTCGTATACAAAATTTATTATATATTTCTGAATATAAGAGAAGACAAGCGCCCCCAGGTGTAAAAATATCTCTAAAGAATTTTGGAAGAGATAGAAGGTACCCTATTACAAATAATTATCGTGACACTCTAGAGGCTGGCGGTAAAGAAAATGAAAAATAAATTACGCTTTGCTCCAAGCCCAACTGGATATTTGCATATAGGCAATGCTAGAACTGTTGTTTTGAATTATTTATTTATAAAATCAATAGATGGAGAAATGTTATTAAGAATAGATGATACTGATATTGAGAGGTCTAAGAAAGAATTTGATAATGCTATTATTGAAGATTTAGATTGGTTAGGTATTAAATATAACGATTTGATACGTCAGTCTGATAGGTCTGATAAATACGATGAAGCAGCAAATATGTTGAAAAAAATTGGTTTATTGTATCCTTGTTATGAGTCTGATGAGGAACTTCAAAGGAAGAGAAAGTTAAACTTATCTCAAGGAAAACCGCCAGTTTATGATCGTTCCGCATTATCGTTAACTCAAAAACAGCATGAAGAGCTTATATTAGATGGTAGAAAACCTCACTGGAGATTTAAATTAGACAGGGTTGTAATTACTTGGGATGATTTAATACGCGGTGAACAGAAAATAGATTGCTCAAGTTTATCTGATCCCGTCCTAATAAGAGAAGATGGAAGTTACCTTTACACGTTACCAAGTGTTGTTGATGACATTGATGTGTCTATAACACACGTTATACGAGGTGAGGATCATGTTTCTAATACAGCATCTCAGATACAGTTATATAAAGCTTTAAAATCTGAGATACCAATATTTGGTCATCATAGTTTAATGGTTGCCGCTGATGGAAGTAGGTTATCGAAAAGAACTGGATCGAAATCTATTAAAGATATAAGGGGAGATAAAATAGAAAGCATAACTGTAACCAATTATTGCGCTAGGATAGGAACCTCTAAGTCTGTTGAAGCTTTTAATACAGTAGATGATTTAATAAAAAGCTTCAATTTTAAAGATATTTCAAGATCTCCAGCTAGATTTAATTTTAATGATCTGGAAATAATTAATGCTAAAATATTACAAGGTAGATCTTATGCGTCTGTGAAAAGACAATTAGAAGATTTGAACGTAGGAGGTGAAGATTTATTTTGGGATGCAGTTAGGCCAAACCTAACAAGGATTTCAGAAGCTAAATATTGGTGGGATATTGCTGTTAATGATGGAATATTTGATGTTAGAGATGGAATATTTGACGTTAATGACGGTGTCTGTAAAGTTGCTTTAGAATTATTACCTCCCGAGCCTTGGGATGAGAAGACTTGGAAGGCGTGGACTAATAAAATTTCTGAAAAAACTGGGCTGAAAGGTAGAGATTTATTTTTTCCTCTTAGAATAGCGTTAACAGGTCAAGATCATGGCCCTAATCTATCTACATTTTTACCATTTATTGGCTTAATAAGAACTGCGAAACGTTTAAACGTAAATATTGATACTTTTTAATAAATTTTATTAAAAATTAAATCTATCTTGTATAACTCAATATATCATACTATAATCGAACGGTCGTTCTAAATTGGATTAAAATATGGTAAAAATAACTTCATATAGAGACTTAGTTGATGATCTTGTAAATATTTTTTGCAATGAGGGTTATGATGGTTCTAGTTTAACCATACTTTCAAAAAATACAGGTTTAGGTAGAGCAAGTTTGTATTATCATTTTCCTGGTGGGAAAGAGGAGATGGCAAGAGCTGTTTACGATAGAATTAGTAAAGATTTTACAAGATTAGTTTTGTCACCATTAGCCGCTGACGTTACATTTGAAGAAAAAATTAAAGCTATGGTATCGGGTATTGATTTATTCTATAAAAGTGGCAGAAGATCGTGTTTAATAGATGTTTTTGCTATCGGAGGCAGTAAGAAATTTTTCTCTAAAGAAATTCATTCAGCAATATTATATTGGATAGATTCACTAGCCAGAATATTTATGGATAGAGGTGTGAATGAAGACAATGCAAAGATTATTGCAGAAGAAGCAATAATTACTATTGAAGGTTCATTAGTTTTTGTTAGAGCTACAGGAAATTATGATAGTTTTAAGCGTACTTTAGAAAATATCTCAAAAACCTTGCTTAGTGATATTGGATAATTTAAATAATACATGTTCATAAAAAAAGTTATATTTATAGGTGAATTATAGTGGAATTAAAACTTTATAATACATTGTCTAAAACAAAGGAGCTATTTGTCCCTATCGATAAAGAAGACATTCGGCTCTACGTCTGTGGGCCAACGGTTTATGATTTAGCCCATATCGGCAATGCCCGTCCAGTTATAGTCTTTGATCTTTTGTATAGGATTTTAAATAAGATATTTGGTAAGGATAATGTAACTTATATAAGAAATATTACAGATGTTGATGATAAAATTAATAATAGGGCTTATGCTGAATATCCTAATATATTCATTAACGATGCGATTAATAAAATAACAGCTGGTGTTATAAAGTCTTTTCATGAAGATATTTTTTCTCTAGGGTGCCTCAATCCAGACTTTGAACCTAAGGCAACAGAAAATATTTCTGAGATGCAGGAGATTATTTTAGCATTAATTAAATCTAAAAATGCATATGTGTCTGAGAATCATGTTTTATTTGATGTTACCTCTTATAAAAATTATGGAAAATTAACAAATAGAACATTAAAAGAAATGATTTCGGGTTCTCGTATTGATGTTGCTACTTATAAAAGACATCCTTTAGATTTTGTTTTGTGGAAGCCAAGTTCAGAGATTGAGCCTGGTTGGATGAGTCCTTGGGGATATGGTAGGCCAGGGTGGCACTTAGAATGCTCAGCAATGTCAACAAAATATTTTGGTTCACATTTTGATATTCATGGAGGTGGCATCGATCTGATTTTTCCTCACCATGAGAATGAGATTTCTCAATCATGTTGTTTTCATAAAAACGATAAAATGGCTAATTTTTTTATTCATAACGGAATATTGAATATTGAAGGAAAGAAAATGTCTAAATCTTTGGGCAATATTCTAAAAATAAAAGAATTATTAAATAAATGGCCAAGTGAAGTTATTAGATTTAATATGTTGCGTACTCATTATAGGCAACCAATTGATTGGACTGAAACAAGTTTAAAAGAATCTTGGTTGATATTAAATAAATGGTATGATGTGACGGAGGATAAAAAAATATTTGATGAAAATAATATTCCTTATGAATTTATTGAATCTCTTTGCGATGACTTGAATAGCCCTTTGGCTATATCTAAGCTTCATGAGTTTTATAAGGAGGGAAACTATGATGACTTAAGGCTATGTGGTAATTTTCTTGGTCTATTAAAGATTGGTAAGAAGGATTGGAAAAATTGGATACCGTTAGCTAGTAATATTGACGTTAGTCAAATAGAGATGCTTATTACAGAACGGGAAGAAGCAAGAAAGAATAAAGATTTTGCACAATCTGATAAAATTAGAGATAATTTAATAGCCAAAGGAATTAAATTGAATGACAATAAAGATAAAACTACTTGGGAAGTTCTTTGATGAGTAAAGAAAAAATATATTTATTTGATACTACTCTTAGAGACGGTAATCAGACGCCAGGTATAGATTTCACGTTGGATGATAAGAATAATATTTGCAACGTTCTGGATCAACTAGGTTTAGATTATATTGAAGGTGGGTATCCTGGTGCAAATCTGATTGATACTGATTTTTTTCTCAATCCTCCAAAATTAAAAAAAGCAAAATTTGTTTCATTTGGTATGATAAAAAGACCAGGTAGGTCGATTTCTAATGATACGGGATTACAGTCTTTATTATCATTTGATTCTCATAGTATATGTTTTGTTGCTAAAAGTTGGGATTTTCATGTTAAAACTGCCTTGGGTTGCACTCTACAGGAAAATTTAGATTCAATTCAAGAATCGGTTGTGGAGGCAAAAAATAGAAAAAAAACGGTCATGGTTGATTGTGAACATTTTTTTGATGGCTATAAAAGCAATAGTGAATATGCATTACAATGTGTAAAAGGTGCCTATGATTCAGGTGCTAGATGGATTGTATTATGCGATACTAATGGTGGAACATTGCCTCACGAAATAACTAAGATAGTAGAAGATGTATGCAAAATTGTACCAGGAGGTTTTCTTGGTATCCATGCTCATAATGATACAGGAAATGCTGTTGCCAATAGTCTTTCTGCTGTAAGAGCTGGCGTTAGACATATTCAAGGAACAATGAATGGTATAGGAGAAAGATGCGGTAATGCGGATTTAGTTACAATTATTCCAACTCTTATTTTAAAAAAAAGTTTTAATGAGTTTTTTGAATTATCAATTAAGCAAAATGAGCTTAAGAATTTAAAAAAAATTAGCTTAATCATAGATGATATATTGAATAGATCGCCTATAACACAGGCTCCTTATGTTGGAGAAACTGCTTTTGCAACAAAAGCTGGTATTCATGCTTCTGCAATTATTAAAGATCCAAGGACGTATGAACATATTGACCCTGTTCTTGTTGGCAATAAAAGAAAATTATTAGTTTCTGATCAAGGAGGTAAGTCAAATATAATATCGGTATTAAAAAGATTAAAAATAGATGTTAAAGACAATGATCCAAGAATTTTAAAATTACTTGAAATAGTGAAAGAACGAGAGGCTAATGGTTATACTTATGCAAGCGCGGAAGCTTCTTTTGAATTATTAGCAAGGAATACTTTTGGTAAAGTTAAAGAATATTTTAAGGTTGAAAGCTTTAGAATAATGGTTGAAAGAAGAACAAATGCTATTGGCGAGTTAATAACTGTTTCAGAGGCTACTGTAAAATTAGAAGTTGACGGAGAAAGAACAATGTCTTCTGGCGAAGGTAACGGACCTATTAATGCTTTAGATAGCGCGTTAAGAAAAGACTTAGGTAAGTATAGTAAATATATAGTTGATTTGCAGCTTCTTGATTATAAAGTGAGAGTTTTATCGGGAGGAACTGGAGCTATTACAAGAGTATTGGTTGAATCTAGGGATTCAACAGGAAAAAGATGGTTTACAATAGGGGTTTCGCCAAATATTGTCGATGCTTCATTCCAAGCATTAATGGATTCTATTACCTACAAGCTTCTGAATTCAAGTATCGCAGAATAAGAGTTATTTGATTAATTCTATGATTTCTTCTGGTGTGCTAGCCACCTTGTAATTGATTGCTTTTAGATCTCTTATAAAGGTCTGTGATTCTAAATGCTCTAGCAGCTTTATAAAAGGATTCCAGAAACCATCAAAATTAGCAATTATAATAACTTTATCATGAATCTTTAATTGCGACCAGGTCATAATCTCAACAAGTTCATCTAATGTACCAATACCGCCTGGTAGTGCAATAAATGCATCTGAAAGTTCAAACATTTTTTTCTTGCGCTCATGCATTGTTTTAGTAATAATTACCTTTGAGATATCGTCAAACAGTGTAATTTTACTATGTAGAAATTCTGGTATAACGGCGATTACTTCTCCACCATTATCTATGAATGTTCTAGCAAATTTACCCATTATTCCAGTGTTTCCACCGCCATATACTGTAGCTATTTTATTTTTTGAAATTAACTTTGCTAAAGCTTCTATCTCTTGATTAAATTTGTTATCTTTGTTGAAGGTACTACAATAAACACATATTGTTTTGATTTCTTTTATTTTTTCAGACATAATACATATACTCTATGCTAATGGTTTAAGAATCATTCTAGATTCAAATATATAATAATATTATTAAATTAATATGTCTTGTTGTTTAATGTTTTATAGGCTTCTGCACATGGAAAAATACAATAAATTAATATTTGGGGTCATTATATTAGTAGTCATTATAATGTTAGCCATATTTCAATATCAAAATAAATCTAATGATACATTAGAGTTAACCTCTGAAAGAGTAGAATTAATAATTGCAGATATTGAGAATGATATTTCTAAAGATGATCAGGCTACTGATGAGAAGAATCTAATTAATATTGCCAACAAAGAAACTGCTGAAGCAACTACTGAAGTAACTATTGAAGAAAATATTCTCCCAACATTTGATATAGTAAGAGTTGATACGAATAGTGTATCTGTCATTGCTGGTAGGTCTGAGTCTAATGCAGAAATAACAATTTTAAATAACAATGAAATTATAGGAAAAGGTGAAGCTAATTTAGAAGGAGAATGGGTTGTAATTATTGAAGAAGGTCAACTAACGGATGATATTCTAAACCTAAGCTTAGTGGCCAAGTCTAGAGAAAATGATAAAGAACTAATATCCAAGCAAGTTGTCACTATTATGCCTAATGAGCTTAATGGAAGTGATTCCTTGGTCAGTGAAGATAAAATCATATTAATGACAGAGCAAGGCAAGCCTACTAAATTATTAAATGAAAAAATAATTGATGACAATTCTATAATTAATTTAAAGTCAGTTGATTATAGTGATACTGGGGTAATTGTTTCAGGAAATGCAGACCCTTTGTCTCAAGTTAATGCATATTTAGATAATGATTTTATCGGTACAACATTTTCTGATAGAAAAGGAAATTGGACCTTAAACCTTGATAGTAATATCATACCAGGAGATTATGAATTAAGGGCAGATCAGTTAGATGATGATAGTTTTGTTGTTGCGAGAGCATCGACTTCTTTTTCTCGATTAGTCAACTTAATCCCTTTAGATGAAAATTTCTCTGGTAAGGTTCTGATTAAACCTGGAGATAATCTATGGAACATAGCAAGAGATGTATATGGTTCAGGTATTGAATACACCGTTTTATTTCTTGCAAATAATAATCAGATCATTAATCCAGATTTAATCTATCCAGGACAAGTTTTGATGCTTCCAGGAAATGATTAATTTAATATCTTAAATCTCCCCCTTATAATGACTGGAAAGGCTAGCATTGTCGGTAACAATATCAAAGTTAATATTGTTGAGAAAGTAAGGCCAAAAATTATTGCAGTAGACATTTGAACCCACCATCCTGCTGTTATCCCACCGATTAGTATATCTCTAGATATAAAATCAATGCTTACTTGAGTGGCCATTGGGATAAGGCCCATTATTGTGGTAATTGTGGTTAATAGTATTGGCCGTATTCTTTCGGAGGCGGTTTTTATAATCGCATCCAATTGATCGATTCCTTGTTTCATATGGATATTATACGTATCAATAAATACAATAGAATTATTAACAACTATCCCAGCTAAAGCAACAATTCCTGTGCCTGTCATTATAATTGAAAAGGTTTGCCCTGTTACTAGCATTCCAAGGAGAACTCCTGCTATTGAGAGAATAACAGTTGATAGCGTAAGTATCGTCTGATAAAAGCTATTGAATTGTGTAATTAAGATTAAAAACATTAAAGCAATAGCTCCTAAGGCAGCTTTAGATAAAAATTCGCCAGCTTCCTTCTGCTCCTCATCGGCACCTCGAAATTTAAACTCAATTTCTTCTGGCCATTGACCTGTTTTTATCCAATTATTTATTTCTGCTATTTTACTATCGCTTGTGATTCCTCGGATTGTATTAGCCTTAACAGAAAAGAAATATTTACCATCCTTTCTAGTTATCGAAGAAACTTCTTCTTTTGCTTTTCTAGTTATAAAATTGCTCAATGGAACAGATCCAATAGAAGTTTGTATTTTTAATCGATCTAGATTATCAATATTTCTTTCTTTTTCAGGAATTCTAATTCTTATATCTAATTCATCATCTGAATCATCAGGTATATATTTACCAATTAATACGCCATTAGTTACTAGTTGGATGATTGGACCGATAGATGCAACGCTAGTATTGTATTTACCCGCTTTCTCTCTATCTACTTCAATTTGCCATTCTAAACCAGGGAGTGGTCTTGTATCTTCTATATCTATCAGACCCTCAATAGAAGTGGCAAAATAATCTTTTATAATACCCGTAGCTTCTTTTGCTGCTAGGTAATTAGAGGAAATTATTTCTAACCTAATATCTTTTCCAGTAGGAGGCCCTCCTTCTATTTTTCTAATTTCAACGTATGTTCCTGGCTTTATTGTATTTTTTCTTATTTCATTAAATATCTCTTCAGCAGACCTTCTTTTGTTGTATGATTCTAACTCTAAATATATAGTAGCGATGGCATCAACAGGTTTATCTCGAACATCTCCAGGGTTTCCGGAGTTAGAGTTATTGGTACCAACGGTCATAAAGAAATGCTTAATGCCTTCTATTTTTAATATCTCTTTTTCTATTTCTTTGGATAGAGTATTGCTTTCGGCAGTTGATAAATTTCCTCTAGCGGAAATAAAAACAACAGCTTGCTCTGGTTCTGCTGATACAAAATATTCAACCCCATTATTGTATTTTATGAATAAAGTAAAGATCGATGCGATTAAGAGGAATGTTATAGCTAGAACAGTAATAGGTTTTCTGATAATTTTTCTAAGCACAATTGGATAAAAACTAAGAAATTTTAATTGGATCGTACCTATAGATTTTTCTGATTTTATCTCTTTTTTCTTGAATTGAATGCTACCGAGAGCGGGAAGGAATATAATTGCTGTAACAAGTGCTGTGGATAATACTATTATAACCATAATAGGCAAATAACTCATAAATTGCCCTGCTACACCAGGCCATAATAACATTGGTACAAAGGCAGCAAGTGTAGTGGCTGTTGAAGAGGCTATAGGCCAAAACATTCTTTGAGAAGCTGACAGGTAAGATTCTTTTTTGGATTTTCCTTCTTTGATTAATTTATCTGCATATTCAATAATTACAATTGCACCGTCAACTAACATACCAACGGTTATTATAAGTCCAAATAGAACCATTATATTTACCGTCATACCAAGAGTATTGATAATAAAAAATCCTATTAGAAATGATATTGGAATTGCTATGCCAATTAAAAAAGCTGATCTTAAACCCAGGAACGAAACTACTACAATCATTACCAATGCAATTGCAGTTAAAATTGAAGACTGGAGATTGCTAAGTGTTTCAAATATAGTTTTTGATTCATCAAAAGTATAGGTAACTTTAATTGATTCTGGCCAATTCTCGATGTACTTCTCGACAGATTTTTTTATATTTTTATTATGATCTATGATATTTACATCAACTCTTTTAAGAACATTTAAAGCAATATTCTTATTGCCATTAAAACTACTAAAACTTGTTGCATCCTTAAAGGTTCTGTTAATTGTGGCTATATCCTTTAAAGTAACAATAATATTTCCTTGCTTCTTTATTGGAATAGAATAAATATCTTCAGCAGTTTTAAATAGCCCTGGGACTTTTATATTAAATTTACCCTTATTATTATCAATAGAGCCAGCTGAAATAAGGGAGTTATTTTGGTTTACGGCATTTATAATATTACCTGGAGTTAACTGATATGATTCTATTTTTGTAGTATCCAAAATGACTTCAATTAGCTCATCTCTTATCCCGTTAAGATCTACTCTCAATACTGTCGATATCTTCTCTATTTCATCCTCTAATGTTTTTGCGTGCCGATAAAGGGTTCGTTCTGGTATGTCCCCTGATAACGAAATAATCATTGATGGTATTAGGGCAAAATTAGTTTCTAATATATTGGGCGCATTAGCATCAGCTGGCAGATCACTCCTTGCTTGATCTACCTTTGCTCTTATCTCAGCTAAAACCGTATCGATGTCAGACTTTATATCAAATTCGAGAATAATGGCTCCATAGCCTTCGCTTGCTACGCTAGTCATTTCTTTTAGGCCTTCTAAGCTTTTTAACTTAGCTTCCATCGGTCTTATTATTAATTTTTCTGCATCTTGTGAGCTGATTCCAGGTTGTGAAATAGAAACATAAAACACGGGAACGGAAATATTAGGATTTGCTTCTTTCGGAATTGTTATGTACGAATAGATACCACATATAACTAGAGCTAGTAATAAAGATATTACGGTTCTTGGTCTTGAAAGTATTGCTGAAATTATATTATTCATTTTGCTCGATATTGTATTGTACAGGGTCTACTTTTTGTCCAACATTCACATAATCTTGACCTACAGTAATTACTTTTAATATCTTTGGTAGATTTATTGCTACAGCACCGCTGTCATCAAGATTAATTATATCAACAGGATGAAATTCAACCAGGTTATTGTCATTGATTGTTTTTATTCCAGTTGTTCCGTTATCATCTAATGATAATATTGCTGGTGAAAATTTATGGGCCAATTCACTTTTAACTGTAATAATAATTTCTGCTGTAGTCCCATCTTTTATTTTATGGTCTTTGTTATCTAAAATAGCTTCAACTAAAAATGTTCTTGTATTAGGTTCGGCTGAAGAGGATATAAAGTTAATGTTACCTTTTAGAACTTCATTTGTGATTAATTTTATATCTACAGGCATTCCAATTTTTAATTTATCAATATTCCTCTCGGATATATTTCCAATTACTAACATTGGATTATTATTAATTAATTTTGCACAAATATTTCCTTTTGTAACCAATTCACCAATTTTTGGATTAATGTGATCTATTGTTCCTGAAAAAGGTGCTTTTATTTTTATTCTATCGAGTTCAATTTGAGCTTTTTTGAATTCAGCTTTTGTTCGCTCCAGGTCTACTTTTTTGCTTATTAGTTGATTTTCTGGGGCGTAACCATTTTTTACTAACTTAGCAGAAGATGAATAGCTTATCTCAGCTTCTTCTAACTTAGATTCTGCAGAATTAAGTAACTCTTGCCTGTCATTAATTTGTAATTCACAAATAATAGAACCTTTTTCAACAAACGTCCCCTTAGCATATGGTATGCTTGAAATTATTCCATCAGTTTCTGACTTTATTTCTATTTTATTCTCAGCCTTTGTTGTTGCTAAAATTTTAAAATCAGAATAATAATTTCTTGATGTCATTATTTCATATCTGACTGACGGTAAGATCTCATTTAAACTGGTATCATCTTCTGAAGTGATCAGCTGTTTTTGGGTTTCATTTGCATTTGATAGCAAACCAGAACCAATCCAAAGAACTATCAATAATATTAATATAAGGGCCCAATATTGTGGTTTGATGGTACTCATTTTTATCCAATTTTGATCTATAATTGTTATATTTATAAATTGTAATAATAAAAATATAATAAATACTTTATAATTACATATAAACGTATATATACCATTAAAAGATCAGTATTAAAAAACTAAATCAATATTTCTTTTATTAAGATGGGGGATAGTTTAACGGTAGAACAAAGGACTCTGAATCCTTTAGTCTAGGTTCGAATCCTAGTCCCCCAACCAATGCTATTGCCTAATCAATACAATTTGGATTAAAATCCAACTAGTTGGTCTACTCCTTCTTGTAGACACCTCTTCCTCCATGAAAGATATACTGGGTTATGTGCTAGCTCTACACTAACTATTTCCGTTAGTGTGTTTAATGCAAATGTCATACTATGAGTATTCTTTTAGCATTTGCTAGATCGTTAATTGCAATAACAACATGTTCATCATTTTGTCTGCTTTTAAATTTATCCCAATCAGTGATTGGGATATTTACTACTTCTGATGCTTTGACTAATTTGTTTTGAATTTTTGTTGGTACTTCAGCGCCCCAAAGTTTAGCAATATAAACATATCCTAGTGCCATATTTAATCCATATGAGTGATACCATCGACTTCTATATCCTCTAAATGAATTATCATTGATATAGCCATCTTCAAAAAAAGTTTTTCCATTTCGTTAAATCTATGGTTTATTTCTTCTGCAGAAAGTTCTTTATCATTTCTCCTCAACAAAATTCTGTAATTTAGATATTTCCATTCCACCATTGGCCATTTGATAAAGGCCTTTTTCTTTTTTTGAAGTTCTATTGGTTTAAGAAACTTTTTGTACATTTTATTGATGTAATCATCTACAATTTTAAACTCTTGTTCGTTCAATTCATCTTTTAATCACAATGCAGTAATCATGTAATTTGCAAACACATCTCTGGCGAACATATATTCGTGATACCAGCAACGAGATTTATAATCTCCATTTGCATGGCACAGAGATTTATTTTTTACTTCGATACAGACAATACTATTTTATAGGGTATTTGATTTTGCTAACTCTATTAAAAATTTTTTAGTAACTTTTGTATTACCTTGATGATAGACATCTATTGAATTACTATTTAATTTATGATCAGCAGACCAATCATAACCAACTAATCTTTTAACTTTGTTTACAGTATTATTTTTATCAAATGTTGGAGTGTAATTATCATCCATTGCTTTGCAAGATTTAATTGCTTCTGTGTAAAAATTACCTAGAAATTTAATATTACTAGTCTTTATAGGACCTGCACCAGTATTATTAGAGGAATATCCTTGTGTTGAGAAAAGAGATAGAATTAAAACTAGGAGTATTTTTTCATAATAGAATTTAAATAGGCAAAGAATTTAAGAATTATTTACCATTAATTTTTTTATAAAAATATATGCTAAGCATATCTAATTAAGTATAGCTTTTATTGAGCTTATCTAATTCATCAATACCAGGACATAAATCATTCATTGGTATTGCATTTAATGGGGTTGTTGATGTTTTTAACGTTTCATGCATCTCGTTTGCATCTTCGTTTATATATAAAAGGCCTGTAACAACCTTACCTTCTCCCCGATACTTTCTTAATATACTGACGGCTTTGTCTTGATCTCTGGGATCATAATTTCCGTCAAGTTTTTGTAAATTTATACTATTTCCATCATGAAGGGTAACATCAACGCTCTCTCCTTCACTGTATTTTGCTTGAATATTTTCTTTCTCAGGAACAAAGTCTAATTCTCCCATAGCTGTATTATGCTCTCTTATATAATCATAACTTTTTGTAGAATGAGGATGGTTATTAAAAGTCACGCAAGGTGAAATCACGTCAATTAATGAGAATCCGTTATAGGCAATAGCTTTTTTAATTAGAGGTACCAATTGCTCTTTATCGCCTGAAAAGCTTCTTGCTACAAATCCTGCACCTAATTCAATTGCCATTAATGCCAAATCAATTGCGCCGAATGGGTTGTCTGCGCCTTTTTTATTTTTTGACTTTTTATCATTAGTAGCTGAGAACTGGCCTTTTGTTAGACCGTATGTACCATTATTTTCAACAATGTAAGTAACATTTAATTGTCTTCTTATTGCATGGCAGTATTGGCCTAACCCAATCGAAGCTGTGTCACCGTCACCGGATACACCGATATAGATCAAATCTCTGTTTGCAAGGTTTGCTCCCGTTGCAACAGATGGCATTCTGCCATGAACCGTATTAAATCCATGAGATTGATTTAAAAAATAGTTGGTTGTTTTTGATGAACAGCCAATTCCAGATAATTTAGCAATTTTATGAGCTGGTAAAGATAGGTCGTAGCAAGACTGAACAATTGAAGCAGTTATCGAATCGTGACCACATCCTGCACATAAGGTTGACACTAAACCTTCATAATCTCTGTAAGTTAATCCGAGATCATTTTTTGGCAGGGAAGGGTGTCTAAATATTGGTTTTTTTATAAATGTCATTTTTTTATACTATTTTTGTTGGCGGTGCTATCAGTTGATTAATATCTATATCCTCTTCTAAGTGTTCGCTAATCTTGTCTATTAGAAATTGTGCAGTTAGAGGCATACCGTCGTAGTTTAGAATAGATAGCAGTTTAGATGAGATTGAATCAATTTCATTAACTAGAAGTTTCTTCATTTGTGCGTCTCTATTTTGCTCGACAATAAATATAACTTCATGCTCATTAATGAAGTCATCTATTTTTTTTGAGAATGGAAAAGCTCTAATTCTCATATGATTTATACCAATACCTTTGCTGGAAAGATGATTTAGAGTTTCGTTTATTGCTTTTGTTGTGCTTCCAAAATTTATTATACCAATTTTTGTTTTTGGGCTATTAATAATAATTTCTGGCTGTGGTAATAAACTTTTTCCAGTATCGAATTTTTTTTCAAGACGATCGAGTGTTTTTGCATGTATTACGCCATTCTCTGTATAACCACCGTATTCATTATGTGAAGTTCCACGTGTAAAATAAGCGCCTAACTCTGGATGCGTTGCTGGTATTGTTCTGTAAGGAATACCGTCACCATCAACATCTTTATATCTTCCGAAATCTTTTGCGTTCTCTAACTCTTTTGAATTTAAGACTTTTCCTCTATCATGCTTATAATTAGGATCCCATTCTAATTTATCAACAACCCAATCATTCATGCCAATATCTAAGTCGCTTAATACAATAACTGGTGTTTGTAGTCTTTCTGCATAATCGAAAGATTCTATTGCAAAATAAAAACACTCATTTGGATCTGCTGGGAATAGTAAAACTTGTTTTGTATCACCATGTGATGCGTAGGCACATGAGAGCACATCTGATTGTTGAGTTCTGGTTGGCATTCCTGTGGAAGGGCCACCTCTTTGGATGTTAAATAAAACTAAAGGTATTTCAGCAAAATATGCTAGTCCAATAAACTCACTCATTAGTGATATTCCTGGTCCAGATGTTGCTGTAAAGGCCCTCGCTCCATTCCAATTTGCACCAATTGCCATTCCTACAGCTGATAACTCGTCCTCTGCTTGCATTATCGCTGCATTAAATGTTCCATCTTCATTCTTCCTCAACTTCATGGCATGTTTTTCAAAAGATTCTACCAAAGATGTTGACGGTGTTATTGGATACCAAGATGCAACGGTTGCCCCAGCATAAACGGCTCCAAGGCCAGCGGCTTCATTTCCATTTATCATGATTTTATTAGTGTTTTTATTAGATTTTCTAACCTGTTTTTCAAGAGGATATTTTATATTTTCTTTTACGTACTGCCGTCCAATTTCTAAAGCCTTGATATTCTGATCATATAGCTTTGGCTTGCTACCAAATTGATCTGATAATAATTGTTTTATTACATCAAAATCTATTCCAATTAATAGGCTAAGACTACCTAAATAAACAATATTCTTAAACAGCTGTCTTTGTCTTGAATCAGTATATGCGTCTGCGCATAACTTCGCTATCGGTATGCCTATGATGTTTATATCATCTCTTTTAAAATCTCTTAACAGGCTTGAATCATAAATAAATGTACCATTTTCCAGCACTTCATTAATATCTTGTTCGTAAGTTTGCGCATTCATTGCAACCATAACATCAATACCATCTCTTCGTGCGAGTTGTTCTGATTCTGATATTTTTATTTCATACCAGGTTGGTAAACCTTGTATATTAGAAGGGAATATATTTTTTGCAGATACAGGAATCCCCATTCTGAATAGTGCTTTTGCACAAAACGTATTGGCGCTAGCAGAACCAGATCCATTGACATTTGCAAACTTAAGAACAAGTTCATTGTAAGATGAATTATTCGACATAGTTTAATATCTTACTTTCTTCAGTATGAGCTTCTATGTAAGTAAATTTTTGCATATCCCAAGCACCTGTCGGACACCTTTCTGCGCAAAGTCCACAGTGTAAACACATATCTTCATCTTTTGCCATTATGCGACCAGTCTTTAAGTTATCTGAAATATACAAATCTTGATCTGTATTAAGTGCAGGAACTTTTAATTTTAATCGCAGAGATTCTTCAGTATCGTTTTCGATGAAATTAATGCAATCCACAGGACAAATGTCAACACAAGCATCGCACTCAATGCACAAATTTTCCGTAAATACTGTTTGAATATCACAATTTAAACATCTTTTCGATTCTTCCAGAGCTAGCTTTTCATCATAACCAAGTTCAACTTCAACTTCTATGCTGCTTAACGCATGAGAGTGATCTGTGTGAGGAACAGCAAATCTATTTGAATTTGAAATATCATTTGGGTAGGACCATTCGTGTATTCCCATTTTTTGACTGAGCAAATTAGTAATTGGGTCAGGTCTCTCGTTTAGGTCTATATTTTCGCAAAAGTTATTTATAGAAATAGCTGCTTGATGCCCGTGAGCAACGGCCCAAATAATATTTTCAGGACCCCAAGCTGCATCGCCACCAAAAAATACATTAGGTAGGGATGATTGAAATGTTATTTTATCAACAGTAGGTTGACCCCACTCGTTGAATTCAATACCAATATCCTTTTCCACCCAAGGAAAAGCGTTTTCTTGTCCAATTGCAAGAATTACATCATCGCATTCAAGTAAAACAGGATCTTCGCCTGAAGATATTAATTTTCTTTTTCCATTTGCATCATATTCAGCAATCATTTTTTCAAAAAGCACACCTTTTAATTTACCGTTTTCAATAACAAATTCTTTTGGAGAATGATTATCAAGTATGGGAACACCTTCTAATTCTGCTTCTTCGATCTCCCAATCTGATGCCTTCATGTCAGATTTCGGACTTCTGACGGTAACTTTCACGTCTAATCCACCTAATCTTAACGATGATCTGCAGCAGTCCATTGCTGTGTTGCCTCCACCAATAACAACAACTTTTTTACCAATTTTATCAACATGTTTGAATGCAACGCTAGTTAACCAATCAATTCCAATATGGATATTTTCAATAGCTTCTGCTTCGTAACGATTTTTAATATTTAGATCTTTTCCTTTTGGAGCTCCGGTACCAACGAATATAGCATCGTATTTTTGATCTAAAATATCTTTTAAACTGGTCACTTCTTGATTGAATTTTTTAATAACCCCAAAATCTAGTATCGTATCAACTTCTTCATCAATTACAGCTTCAGGTAATCTAAATGAAGGAATATTTGTACGCATAAGACCGCCAGCTTTTGGGTCTTTCTCATATATTGTACAATCGTAACCAAGGGGCATTAGATCACGCGCCACTGTAAGTGATGCTGGTCCGCCTCCAATTAATGCAATTTTTTTACCATTTTTAGTTTTTGGAATATCTGGCAAATGTTCTGTAATATCGGATTTATTATCTGCAGCTGCTCTTTTTAACCTGCATATTGCAACTGGAGTTTCTTCTACTCTAACTCTTCTGCACGCAGGCTCACACGGTCTGTCACATGTTCTGCCTAATACGCCAGGAAAAACATTTGATTCCCAATTAACCATATAGGCTTCAGTGTATTTTCTTTGCGCTATTAACCTAATATATTCAGGAACAGGAGTATGAGCTGGACACGCCCATTGGCAGTCAACAACTTTATGAAAATAGCTTGGGTTTTTTATGTCTGTTGGTTTCATCATTTTAAATTAATCTAATAGAACACTTCTTATATTTTGTATATTAAAAAATCAAAAAATAATTAATAAAACGATGATAAATATTCATCTATTTTATAGTTATATATATATATTAATTAAGATATAATTATAAGGAAAATAATTACAATAGTTAAATTATTTTTATTGATTTAAGTGTTGGATATTTCATTATAAACTCAATATACTTTAACGGAGAAAAATTTAATACTAAATATAGATATGATTTTTAAATTAAAAATTCTACAAGTATAGACATGTTGGGGCTTTTTAATATATAAAAATATAAACAAGTAATTTATAAAATAGGGAACATTAGGGATGGATAAATTAAATGTAGGTGTTATTGGTACTGGTTGGTGCGGGGGCATAAGAGCTGAAACTTGTGCAAAAAGTGCTATAGTTGAAGAATTACATGTAGCGGAAATTAAAGAAGATAGATTAAAGGAGATTATTGACCTTACAAATCCTACATCATCAACTACTGACTACAGAGAAATTATTGAAAATAAAGATATTCATGCTGTTATAATATCAACCACTCCAGAAAACCTTCATTTTCCAATGGCAAAAGAAGCTCTCATGGCAGGAAAGCATGTTCTCTTAGAGAAGCCGATTGCAAGAACATTGCTAGAAGCAGATGAGTTAATTAAAATATCAGAGGATAAAAAATTAAAATTTCAAATAGGATATTCACAAAGATTTAGGTCTAAATATAATTACGCTAGACAGAAGTTATTGGACGGAACTATTGGCGAACCTGTCAGTGTCTTGATTTCTAGAAATATTACCCAGCAGTTATCAAAAAGAATAGTTAGTAGAACTCGATTGTCCCCGGCAGCTATGGAGGCTACTCATGATTTGGATTTTGCGCTTTGGTGTTTGGCACCAAGAAAACCAATAAGAGTTTATTCTCAGCAAGTTGAAAAGGTTCTGATTAAGAGTTCTAATTCACCGGATTGTCAATTTATTATGGTTACGTTAGACGATGGAACCGTGATAACAGTAGGAGCTGGATGGGTTTTGCCTTCAAGTTATCCAAACTATTCTTCCACTAAGATGGAATTCATTGGTTCTGAAGGCGCGGTAATTATTGATGATACCCATAGTGATGTTACCTTAATGACAGAAAAAAGAGGGATAGAGTATCCAATGTCTTCGATGCCTGGAGAGCCTGTTGGACATGTTTTTGCTGGCCCAATGGCGGAAGAAACAAATAATTTCCTTGAATGCGTATTATTTGATCGACCTACTATTGTTCAAGCGAGAGAAGCTCGTAAAGTTATGGAAGTTTATTTGGCAGCAGATTTATCTGCCGAAAGAGGCGAACCAATATCAATGCCAATGAATATGGATCCGTTGGCTGACAAAGGAGAATAAAAATGAATGAAGTTGGATTAGCGGTTGTAGGTTGCGGTACTATTGGTAGAATTAGAGCCGAACTCGCTAGAGATTATCCTGGAGTTAAATGGTTAGGGCTCTGTGATATAAGAAAAGATGCAGTAGAAAAATTAGCTGATGATTGTAATGCTGATTTTTATACAACAGATTTTAACGAATTAATTCGCAGACCTGAAGTTACTGCTGTTATTATTGCAACGGATGAAAATGCTCATGTTGAGCCAACTTTATGTGCAATAGAGCAGGGCCACTCTCTTTTTATTGAAAAGCCTTTAGCGACAAGAGCTAAAGAATCACAAATGTTAATTGATGCTATTGAAGATGCTGGAATTGACTGTGTTATGGGCTATACCAATAGATTTAGAAGAAGATTTTTGGCTGTAAAAGAAAGGTTAACAACAGGTCAGATCGGTCACGTGCATTCTGTGGTCACAAGAGCTTTTATGAATAAGATGGTTCCCATTGCAACTATACAAAAAACAAATGATAGAGCCAATCTAACACCAATGGTTGTTTCGGGTACGCATAGCCTTGATATGTCAATGTGGTTGATGGAAGGAAAGAATCCTGTAAGCGTTTACGCAAAGTCTGTTGAAAATGTTTTAACTCAATATGGAACTAAGGATTCAACTTTTGGTATTTTTACAATGGATGACGGTACAATATGGAGTATGAATATTTCTTGGGCATTGCCTGAAGTATGGCCAGGATCAGTTTACGGTCTAGAAATTGGTATTGTAGGAACAGAAGGGGTAATTGATATTGAAGATACGCATAGAGATTTAATCCTTGCATCTAATATTGCTCAAGGCGCAGGTTATACATCAAGAGACTATGCTCCACCGCATGCAAGGCATGTTGATTTCCTAGGAAGCTACCCTGCCGGTGATATTCAAGGAGGGCAATTCTGGGGTCCAATGAGAGATGAGACTATTACATGGTTTTCTCGCCTTTGCAATAATCAGCAGACACCTCATGCAACTGGAAAAGATGGACACCGTAATCTGATGTTAACAATGGCAATGGATTTATCTGCTAAGGAAGGTAAAGAAATAATTTTACCTGAAAAACTTAGCGATATGTTCTAAACCTTATTTAGTTTATTGAATTGACCAATAACATTCGGGCTGAAGGTTTTTATTGTTTTTTCGATTAGCTCCTGAGATATTTTTTTAAATGCGAGGGTATTTTTATCGTTAAGATATGTGATATTGGTTCCTTTATTAATTAGATAATCTAGGCATCTTTTGTCTTCACTTATTGCTAAGCTTCTTTGAAGGTTTGTTGATTTTTTTATAACTTTAGCTAAATTTCTTCGAAAATCTAGCGGCCATTTATAGTAAGTATCATTATTTGCTAGAACAACAGAATTTCCGTAAAGATGCGATGTCATCGTTATATGTTTGTGATAATCCTCAATTCCATAATTTATAATATTGGTAAGAGGATTTTCTTGTGCGTCAATCTCTTTATTGCTTATCGCATTAGGTAAATCTTTAACGTCGACAAATTTTGTTTTAAAGCCCATTCCATTGAAAGCAATTCTATGAATATCATTTTTTGCTATTCTTAAAACTAGATCTCTACAGTCATCAATATTGTTTATTTCGCGGGTATTATTAGATAAATGTCTGATACCATTATCCCACCATCCTATTAATTTATATCCTGTATTATCGTTAATACTCTTCGCTAAATATTCACCTAAATCTCCATCTAATAGTGAATAAATACTATTTCTAGATTCTATTTGAAAAGGTAATTCAAATATATTTAAATCAGGTATTCTTTCGGTTAAATAGCTTGAATAAAAATAACAACAATCAATATCGCCATTTTCGACTAGTTTCAACAAGTCGATGGCTTTGTATCCTAATGTACCGATATCTGTATCAAATTTAAAAATAATGTCAGTATCATATAATTTTAAAAATTCTTGCTTAATGTAATGTATTGTTTGGGCTTGAATTGAAGTCTCGGGATGATAGCCTGCCCAATAGATAGATATTTTTTTCAATTACTTGTTCCTCTTACTTAAACTTTCGTATAATTATTAAACATATAAAAGTTATATGTAAAAGAATTTTTAATTTTTAGTTCAAGGATAAATAAGATGAAAATAAATAGTGTTGGTATGATTGGTCTTGGTGTCTTAGGTTCAGCGATTGCTCCTAATATATTGAAATCTGGGGTTCAACTCTTAGTTAACGATATAGATCGTGATAAAGTTAATTCTATAACAAACGACAATATCATTGGAATGGATTCAATAACAGAATTATGTAAGAAATCTGATATTGTTATAACATGTCTTCCAAGTACGAATGCCTTAGAATCTGTTGTAGAAGAGATAGCTACATCAATCTCTAATCCACTAGTAATAGAAATTTCTACGCTATCTTTGAAAGATAAGCTAAGAGCAAAGGATCGTTTAAAAGGTTCTGATATTGAAATGTTAGATTGTCCTGTTAGTGGAAATAGGATAGCGGCATTAGCTTCAGAATTGACGGCATTCTGTTCTGGTAGTGAAGAAACTTTTTCTAAAATTAACTTTATACTTCAATCTTTTTGTAGAGAAACACATTATGTTGGAGAATTCGGCGCTGGTATTAAGACAAAGATGTGTGGAAATATTCTAAATCTTGTCCACAATGCTGTTGCGGCGGAAGCAATTGTATTGGCAATGAAATCAGGGCTAGATCCAGAATTATTTCATAAAACAATTTCTGGATCATTTTCTAGTTCTCGTGTTTTTGAGATCCGAGGAAAACTTATGGTTGATGATGATTATGAGAGAGAAGGTATGAATTTCTCAACTCCTATGAAAGATTCAAAAATTATAGCAGACCATGCTATAGATATGAATTGTCCTATACCATTATATCAAACTGCAATGCAAAGTTACCACACTGCAATTGCCTATGGATTATATGATTTAGATCAATCTGCAGTTTGCAAGGTCATGGAAAAGGCAACTAATCTTGATAGAAAAAAAATAAAGAATAAATAATAGTATTATTTTTTATTATAGAGATTGACTAAGTTTTCATACTCTAAATATATTTTAGAAAAGTCAGTATTCTCCATTCCTATTTCCATCGCTTGATCCAATAAGTCTGATGTTAAAGACCCGTATAGATTAGGTATGTTCTTTTCATTAAGGATATCAGTAGCCATTTTTAAATCTTTCTGAAGATTTGAAACTTTAGACCTTGCATTCCACTCACCTGAAAATACATTCATAGGAAAGCGAAATTCTGATATATAACTTCTAGCATTACCTGCATTAAAAACTTCTATCACTTTCTCTGGACTGATTTCAAATTCTTTTGCAGCTCTTACAGCCTCAACGTTAGAAAAGAATATAGTATGAGTTACCATGTTATGAAGAAGTTTTAGAGCGTGTCCTGATCCTGATTTTCCTACGTGAAATAATTTATTTGTAAATGATTCAAGGATAGGACTTACTTCATTTAATTCTTCGATCTTTCCACCAATCATTAGCGTTAAAGTTCCATTGTCGGCTCCTGTAGCGCCACCAGTCATTCCGCAATCTAAGTAGGATATTTTATGCTCTTCGCATTTTTTTGACAATATTGAGCTTTCTTTTGGATCTGAGGTTGTTAAGTCAACGATAACGGTTCCTTCTTTTAGGTTGCTAATTATACCGCCTTGGTCGAATATAATTTCTGATATCTGCTTTGTACTCGGAACAACAAAGATAAGCACATCACAAGAATTACACATATCAATATTATTATTTACTAAGATATTTTTCCGTGAATCATAAGTAGAAATTGCGTTCTTATTGTTATCTACTACAGCTCTCAGGAAACCTGCGTTATCAATATTTTTTGCAATCCCTGAACCCATTTGACCGAGACCAATGACGGCAACATTATTTTTCTGCAATTTGGTCATTTTGTAACTTTATCTCCAGAAGATAAATGTTGAACAGTTTCACCAGTTTCGGTAAATGTTCTAGTTACATTTGTTTCTCCATAAATCCAAAGTATAGTTAGAGGTGTCGTCCCAATATTATTAAATCTATGAGGAATGTTTGCTGGAATGAAAGAGGTATCCATATCTTTGAGAACTGTTTTAACTCCGTCACATTCAACTTCTGCATCACCTGATATAATCAATACCTGCTCACAACAATTATGGCTATGCATTGGCGCAGCTCTACCAGTTGGGAATGTAGTAAATCCTGATGTAAATACCGTTCCTATTGCATTATCTTTTCCAAAAAGTAATGCCGTTGAAACACCATCACCCCTATCGAAATTAGGGCGGTCTTCAAATTTTACAACTGTTGCTTTCATATTATTTCCTTTCGTTCTTATAATTTATTATTTTTATTATATTAAATTTACACGCTTTCTACAAATACGATATCCACATCCCCAGCGCCATTCCTTCTATTTGACGCAGCATTTTTATACTCAGTTGAGTTGAAGCATCTTTTCGCACCCTCAATTGTTGGAAATTCTGCGATCACAAACCTATCAAAATGATTGGTTCCTTCCATAATTTCATATGAGCCGCCTCTTGTCAAAAAATGCCCTCCATATGTCTCTACAATAGTTCCAGCAACATCCATATATTTTTTATATGAAATAGGTTCGTTAATTTTTGCTCTTGCGATCCAATATGCTACCATTTAATCTTCCTCTTTTATTCTATTTATTTAATTACATTAGAAATTGATATTTGTTGTACAGTAATAAACACCTATCTTGCTAGTTTTGTTTTTTTAAAATACTATTTCTTTTAACGGAGGATTAAAAATGTCACAAGATAATTTAAATTTAGTTAGCGCTGAAAAAATCAATAGCTTTATATATAATGCTTTGGTCAAGGCTGGTTTGACATCGGATAATGCAGCTAGTGTTGCTGAGTTAATGACGGAGTCAGATGTTATTGGTGGCGATGCCCATGGAATATTTAGACTTCCTTCATATGTAAAAAGAATCATTGCTGGAGGGATTAACCCCACACCAAATATCACTATTTCAAAAGAAAGAGATGCAATGGCATTGATTGATGGAGATAATGGTATGGGGCATTTAGTTATGAAAAAAGCTGCTGAAATAGCTATAGAAAAAGCTAAGAAAAATGGAGTTGCATGGGTGGGGGCGAATTCATCAAATCATGCTGGTCCAGCTTCAATTTACGCAAAAATGCCATTAGAACATAATATGATTGGTATATATGTGGCAGTGGGTAGTGCGAATCATGTTCCACCTTGGGGAGGGACAGAAATGTTGCTTTCTACAAATCCAATAGCAATTGCAATACCAAGTAAAGCTATGCCACCTATTGTTTTAGATATGGCAACCACTGTTGCGGCATATGGAAAAGTAAAAGAAAAGTTACAAAGAGGCGAGAAAATGCCAGAGGGTTGGATGATTGATAAAGAAGGTAAACCTCTTACGGACCCATCTAAATCAGGTGAAGGCTTCTTGTTGCCTATTGGAGGCGCGAAAGGATATGGTTTGGCATTAATGTTGGGTATATTAGCGGGAACTTTAAACGGTGCTGCATTTGGAAAAAATGTAGTTGATTTTAATGCTGATGTTACCAGTTTTACTAATACTGGACAGTTTATAATCGCAATAGACATTGAAGCATTTTCAGATGTTGATGTATTTAAAAGCAACATTGATACTGTGTGGAAGCAAATGAAAGGTTCGCCATTATTACCAGGATTTGATGAAATTAGATTACCGGGTGAGAGGTCTCATAAAGTTGCGAAGGAAAGAAGGGCTAATGGTGTACCTATGCATGAGAATTTGAAAGCAGCACTTGATGGTGTTGCAGATAATTTAGGTATAGATAAGATACTTTAATTTATCTCTAGAAATTCTGATATCGCTTTATTGAACTCTATAGGGTTATCTACATTGGCTATATGAGAAGATCTTTCTATTGCAATGTGCATTGACTTTGGTGTTAAATTAGACATTTCTTCCATAATATCAGCTGGAGCACCTGCATCATTCGATCCTCCAATATATAGTGTTTTGCTTTTTATCTTTCCAAGATATTTTTTATAATCTAGTTCTTTCAAAGCTGCTCCACATCCGCTTAGTCCATTTATTGAAGTATTGCAAAATTCTTTTTCAAAAGTTTCTATTGAATCTAGATTCTGATTATAGAACCATCTTTTTTTTGTGCCTTCCCATATTGATTTGACACCATTATATTGCATCGCAATATCCCGCTCTTCCCATAGTTTTACAAAACCTTCCGTAGCTTCAGCTCTCGCATCAGCACATATTAGTTTATTGATTCTGTTAGGGTAATTTATAGCAAGACCAAGGCCAATCATGCCTCCAATTGATAACCCAAGAAAATTAGCTCTTAAAATACTCAATGCATCCATTAAGTTTACAACATCCTGTTCCAACTGGTTAAATGTATAAGGTCCTTTTGGCGCATCACTCTCGCCGTGGCCTAAGGTATCGTATCTTAAAACTTTAAAATGTTTATTTAGTAAGTCCATTTGAGGGGCCCACATTTTATGCGTTGTCCCCAAGCTATTTGAAAGGATTATCCATGGTTTGCTGTCTGTTCCAGAAATATCAATTGCAAGACTGTATTTTCCGAGATTTATTTTTTCCATAATTATTTTCCATGTATAATATAAGCAGTAATTATTGGTTTGTTATTTTTTAATAGATTATAATAATAAAATTATGTTTAAATTTAAGTCTAATAGAAATATAATAATTATAGAATAGTTAATTTATAACAATAAATAAATTTGTTTAAAGTTTTAAGCTTATGGTAGAAGAAAAAATAAATAATAAAGAGCTAAGAAAAGCACTAGGATGCTTTCCAACTGGCATAACAATTGTTACTACGGAAAACGAAGATGAAGAACCTATTGGGTTGACGGTAAATTCCTTTAATTCTATATCCCTAGACCCACCATTAATAATTTGGAGTATATCTCTTAATACCCCAAGTATAAGTGCTTTTAGATATAACAAATCTTTTGCAGTAAATATACTATCTTCAGACCAGAAGGTCTTGTGTGAAAAATTCTCAACTCCGGCAACCAATAAGTTTGATGGCATTGCTTGGGAAAAAAGTCCGATGGGAATTCCTTTGATAATTGGTTCAGTTGCACAATTCGAATGCATAACGCACGCAACGTACCCCGGTGGAGATCATGAGATATATGTAGGTAGAGTAATTAATTACACTTACAACAATAAAGAACCGTTAATTTTATCAAAAGGTAAAATTAACGGTTCTTAGAGTAAATTTCTCTATTTAACCTGTTATTGGATAAACTGCAGGTTTCCCAGACAAAATATTAGCTACATCTGTTGCAGCTTTTGTTTGTAGCTCTTCTAGGGCTTCTACAGAATAAAATGCCGTATGTGGAGCTAAAATAACATTATCTCTTCCTATTAAAGGTGAATTGATTGGAAGGGGTTCTGTTTCAACAACATCAAGTCCTGCCCCACCAATTTCATTGTTATCAAGAGCTTTAATAAGGTCTTTTTCATTTATTAACGGGCCCCTTGCGGTATTAACTATCACTGCAGTTTTTTTCATTTTTTTAAACGCATCTGCATTTACTAATCCTATTGTTGAGGGTAAGAGAGGTGCGTGCACTGAAATAAAATCTGACCTTTCGTACAATTCATCCATTGTAACCTTTTCTACAGAATGTTTTTCAAAAAGTTCATCTGAAGCATAGGGATCACAAGCAATTACTTTAAATCCAAATGCTTGCGCTTTTGGTGTCATTAGTCGAGGAATATTTCCAAAACCAATAAGACCAACTGTTTTTCCACGTAGTCTGTATATAGGAACTACTGCAGGCATTTCCCATCTTCCAGATTGAACTAGTTGATTGGATAACGGTATTTTTCTTGCCATCGATATTATCATAGCCATAGCTTGATCTGATACTTCATCTAAACAATAATCAGGAACGTAATTAACGGCGATCCCAAGCTCTCCTGCAACCTTTAGATCAATGTTATCAACGCCAATGCCAAACCTTCCTATTGCTTTGCATTTTTTTAATTTTTTAAGTAGATCACCATTTAATTTCGCATAGGTAACTAATATCCCATCTGCATTTTCTGCTACCGCCAGAATGTCTTCTTCAGACCCACTTTTAGCTTGGATTATTTCAGCATCAATGGATTCTAAGGCTTTCTTTGCTGGGTCAAGATTTGGAAAGGGGCTATCTGTTACTACAATTAATGGTCTATTACTCATTTGATAAATCTTTCTTTTATAGTACTTCTGGGTTTGCACAAGTTGGAGGTGTTTTGCCGTCAATAAACGCTTCAATATTATCAACTACTCTGTGGGCCATAGCTTCTCTAACGTCTTTAGCGGCGCTGCCTAAATGAGGAGCAAGAACAACGTTTTTCATATCGAATAATTCTTTTTCAATAATTGGTTCTTTTTCATAAACATCAAGACCAGCTCCAGCTATTTCCTTATCTTGTAAAGCTCTAACCATAGCTTTTTCATCAATAATTGGCCCTCTTGCAGAATTTATAATATAGGCTGATGATTTCATAAGCTTGAATTCTCTGTCAGATATTAAATGAAATGTTTCAGGTCTTTCTGCAGCATGAATTGATACAAAATCTGATTGTTTTAACAGGTCATCAAAATCTCTATACTCAAAACCTGTTGCAGCTTCATCCTCAGGGCTCATTCTATTTGGCCCCCAATACAATACTTTCATATCAAATCCTTGTGCGCGTCTACCGGTAGAGCGAGCTATTCTTCCTCTGCCACCAACAAGGCCAATTGTTTTTCCTGTTACATCTCCTCCAAGAAATAGAGCTGATTGAGCTCCTGGATATCCCCCGGCTCGAACAAATTTATCTGATTCAGAAATTCTTCTTGCAACGTTTAATAATAAACCAAACGCAATATCAGCTGTTGCATCTGTTACAACAGCAGGAATAACTGTTACAGGTAATTTTAATTCAGTAGCTCCTTTTACATCTATACGATCTGGTGTAATTGATTGCGACGCAACAGCAATTAAGTTAGGATTTGCTTCCATGATTTTTCTGTCTACTACATCGTGAAGAAGACAATATAAAATATCACAATTTTTTACTTCTTCTAATAAAGTTTCGTAGGGTAAGATTTTTGTAGCATCGGGATTAATTTTTATTTGAACGTCACCTCTGTTTTCCAGTCTATCAATAGCACTTTGTGCAATCGGTTGAGTTATATATATGCGTGTTTTCTTCATTTTATTATCCACTATTGTTATAATTATTTACTAAGAAGTTTCTTGTCAAAGGGTGTTCTTGACATGATATGTGGTCCATTTTCAGTTATTTGAACCATTTCTTCTAACCTTACTCCACCACCACCTCTAACACCTTCAACCCAAATTAATGGCTCTACAGCGAATACCATTCCTGGTTTAAATTCATATTCTGGAGCTCCAGGTAATGTCTCTCCTATGTAAGGAGGTTCGTTAGCACCAATGCCAACTCCATGTGCTATAAATAAAGAAAGGAAACTTCCTCCTAGGCCATATTTATCAGAAGCTTTTATTAAAGCTTTGGCAGCATCTATATTTGTTCTTCCTGGTTTCATTTCAGCTATACCAGCTTGAAGTCCTTCGTATACTGCTGTGTAAATTTTCTTTTGTTCATCTGAGGGCTTTGAATTAGACGAGCCACAATAAACAGTTCTCGCCATGTCGCCAAAGTAACCATTCCAAGCTGCACCAATATCAATAAAAACTAAATCGCCATCTCGAATTATTTTATCTGAACATATCCTGTTAGGAGGAGACATATGTTCTCCTGAAGCAACGAACGGTGTTGTTACATGGGAGTATTCACCACCAAGTTTATATAAGGTATGCATTGCATTTGCTGCCACATCACATTCACGTACACCTTCTTTTACAGTTTCTATTGCAGTTGCGCATACTGCATCAGCTATGGCTGTGGCTTCTTCTAATAACTCAATTTCTCCTGGCAGCTTAATCATTCTTGCTTGTTGCATTGGGGTATCGCCATCTTCGATACTAATATTAGGAAAGTATTGAACTAAAGCTTGGTAGAAAATGACGTTTGCTTCATCGAGACCTAATTTGCATTTGGTAAGCCCATATTTCTCTAGTACTGGACCTAAAATATTCTTAACCAATCCATGGACTAAAGATTTTTCTTCAATTATTGGGATTGTATGAACCTCTTTAATCCAAGGCATAGTATTTTCAATTCGATCTCTTTCGCCGCCGGAGCAAAATAATATAGGATCTTTTCCATCTATTAGCAGGGCGCCATTTAATGCTGTAGATTTTCCATGAATTATTTGAGGTCTAAGGTCTGTCAAGTAACGTTGATTTTCATCTTTCCAGACTAAAATTGCATCAAGGCCAGCTTTTTTTAATTGGTCTTGAGCTCTTTTAACACGATCGCGTCTAAGATCCTGAGGATTTACACGTTTCTCGTAACTTACATTAAAGCCGCCTCTTGCATATCCTTGCATAGATATCTCCTGTTTTATTTCCTATAGAGAATACCTCTATATATTGATAGTAAATATTAGCCAATTGTTTTTTCAACTATTGTTCTGAATTCATCATCTGTCATTAACTTTTTATGAATTAGTCCCCAGTCTTTTATAGCCATTAGAATATCCATTGCTTGTTTGTCATCAGCGTTTATTTGGAATCTATTCAATCTATCTTTAATTGAATCTATGCCGGAGCCTTTGCCAATTACTATTTCTGGCTCCTTTTGCCCAACTAGGCTAGGCCTGAAAGGAAATAGCTCTGTTTGATGCTCATAACCACAATTAAGTAACCAGTTAGCAATAATCCCGGACTCAACATTAAAGAGATCGTCTCCAACTATTGGTCTATTTGAAGCTACTGCTACACCAGAAATATCCCTTACTAGATCAGAAAGAGCTTTCAATTTTTCAGTCTTAATACCAATATCTTTATTATATAATGTTTTAAGGGCCATAACGGTTTCTTCCATAGGAACATTACCAGCTCTTTCGCCTAATCCAAGAACAGTAGAATGTATTACATCAACGCCCATGGAAACAGCCATCAATGTATTTGCAATCCCAAGGCCAAAGTCTTGGTGGAAATGCGCTTCTAACGGTACTTTTATTCTATCTTTCACGGCTTTTACAAAATAAGGCATAGCATGTATCGAAGTTGCTCCCATCGTATCAACGAGTGCAAGTGCATCCATATGACCTTCAGATCCTACTTTCTCTATTAAATCAAGAACCCATGTTAACTCAGATCTAGTGAAATCAATTGGGAAGAATACTACTTTTAAACCATTTTCGTGTGCAAATTTTGTTGATTCAATTGATAATTCAACAGCACGTTCAAATTCCCATCGATAACCAAGTTCAATAAGGTGTTGGCTAGAGGGGACTTCCATAACAACACCTGATACACCAGAATCAACGGCTCTTTTAACATCATCTACCATACATCTAGCGAATGAAAATATTTCTGGCCCTAGGTTTCTTTTGGCTAAGTCAGCCACAACTCTTGCGTCGTCTTTTGATACAACTGGCATACCTGCTTCAATTCGGTGAACTCCAGCTTCAGCCAACGCTTCGGCAATACGGATTTTATCGTCGTAATTAAAGGCTACACCAGTTTGTTGTTCGCCATCTCTTAATGTTATATCATGAATTTGTATTTTTTCTGGAAAGTTAATCTCAGATGTAACTTCGGGTGCAAAATTCCACTGACTTGTAAGCCAGTTATCTGTTTTCCATGGTGTGTTTGTCATAATATCTCTCCAGTATTTTTTATAATTGTCAGGTGTATTTTGTAAAATAAATAAATTAATCTAACCTTGATATATTAAAATGGAATATAAATCAAATTAGATAATTAGGAAATATAATTTTGATGTATTTAATTAAACGTTTTTGTAGCAATTTTGTAATTTGGATCTAATTTTAAAGCAAGTGCATGATATTTATCGCTTTCCTCTAATTCTCCCATAAACAATAGAATATCTCCAAGAATGGAATATGATCTAGCAGAATTCGGATCTATTTTAATTAACTTTTCTGCATATATTTTTGCTCTATCATATTCCTTGTACTTAGATAAGGCTCTTATCTGCCAAAGAATTCCTATTACGTTTTCTGGTTTGTATTTAATTTCTTTTTCAAAGCTTTTAATTGAATCTTCAATGTTTCCTATATTAAATAGTATTTTACCCTTAATAAAGTTAATACTATGATCTGAAAAACTTTTATTTAACTCTTCTGCTATGTTTATATCATTGAGTGCAAGTTCGTATTTTTTTAAAGCATAATATATTTGAGATCTTTCGAAATATGCATATGAATTGCTAGTATCTAATTTTATAGCATTGGAATATTCTTCATTAGCTTCCAAATAATTTTTATTAGCTACAAATTCTCTTGCTTGCTTTATTGACATTTCAGCTTTTATTTTTAGTAAATTTTCATATATCTTTTTAGCACTATAATTATTGGGATCTGCATGTAAGACTTTTTTGATATTATACTCTGCCATTTGATAATTATTTAGTTGCATCAGAATGTTTGTTTTTTTAATTAAATAACGATTATTATTATTTTCAATTCTCAGTGCCCTTGTTATATCTTCCAGGGCTTCTTTGTTATCTCCTTGTAATGATTTTATTTGTGATCGTATGAAATATGCATTTGCGTAATTGTTATTTAAAAAGATTACGCGATCAATTTTCTCGCTTGCTTTTGAATAATTTTCTATAGAAAGATAAGCTTTTGACAATTCTGTTAATAAAATTATATCTTTGGGTTCTATTAAGGTAAGCTCCGTAAGATTAAGGATTGCTTCTTTCTTGTTATTGCTTTGAAGTAAGGATTTTGCATATAGTCTAGAAAGTTGCTTGCTTGTGTAATTTAATAATAGTGCGTTTTCAAAATTTTCTTTTGCAAGCTTTGGGTTTCCTTGTCTTAATAATACTGCACCTTTTAAGTAATAAGCTTCTGGGTAATTTTTATCATTTTTAATTAAGCTTGAAAAAGATTCTAGCGCCTTATCAAGCTTGTCTAATGAAAAATAGGAATTACCCAGATAGTAGAGTGCTTTATTAGCCTCAACATCACTGGATTTTTTATTATCAAGTACAGTGTTACAGTGATTTATAGCAGGTTCATGAAGACCTCTTTGGCTATAATTTTCACATTTTTCAATGCTTGCATTTGCATCAACAACAAATGTTATACAAATCAATATAAAAAATAAAAAGCTGCTAAATATCAATCTATATTTATTTATGTAATTATTTATCATAATTTTTACATATTATAGTTAATAAAAAATTTTACTATAATTATTATTTATTTGGAATATAAATATTTTTATACTTTAAGCTTGCGGATATTAACTTGCTAAAAAATTCTTCATATTTTTAGTCTATTTAATATTTTAACAACTTCATTAATGTAGATGCCGCTGTTCATAATTGCATACTGTATAAGAGGTGATAACATGTATATGTCCTTTCTATACCTGTTAAAATCTTTATCTATTCTGCTGTGATCATTGTATTCCTCGTAGAAAGTCTTTGTGAATGTTCCGTTCATTATTAAGTACGCCAACTCATATTCTGTATTACCATAAAAAGTACTCGGATCTATAAGTCCAACAAAATTATTTTGATTGATTAACAAGTTACCTTTCCAAAGATCTCCGTGGATTAAAGAGGCGTTCTCAGGTTCGATTAGATATTTTTCTAGAGATTGTGAAAATTTATAGATTCTATTATATAGCTCAATGTTAATTAGACCAATATTAAGAGCCATCTTAGAGTAATGAAGAAGTCTATTATCCCTATAGAAGTCAATCCATTTACTATACCTTGAATTAGGTTGAATTAGGTTGCCAATGGTAGTGTCGTATTCATAGCCAAAGTAATTTTTCTTTACCGAGTGCAGCTTTAAGATAGTTCTTGCTATTTCGATTTCATGCTTTGGTCTTATTGGTATATTCTCACATTCTATCCATTCTAATATCAATAAATTATCCTTATAGAATAGTACATCAGGTGCTTTAACTTGGTGGGAGCTTAAGTCTGCCAACATTTTTTTTTCAATGAGAAGCTGATTAGTTTTTTCTTTATTTAATTTGATAGCAATTTTTTTACTATTTATTTCAGCATAATATATTTCAATATTATAATTACACTGTAACAATTTAATGCCTTGTAATTCTTTAGCATTATCAAGTAGGCCGAAATTAATAAGGTTGGTAATTATATTGTTATCTTGCATAGACTTTGTTGTTTTTATCCCCAGAGATTGCTTGATGCGATGCTCATATTACCGTTTTTATAGGTTATAGAGTTTTCTCTGTCCTTTTCTATAAAGCTAGCCCCATCTAAGTCGATGTAATCTGCATCCAGAGCTATTAATTGTGCAGCGGCTATACCAATTGATGAACATATCATGCAGCCTATCATAATTTTTAGACCGTTTTGTAAAGCAAAATCTTTTAATAGTAAAGCTTCTGTCAAACCACCAGATTTATCTAATTTTATATTAATCGCATCATATATATTTATAATTTTTTTAAGATCAGATAAAGATCTGCAGGATTCATCTGCGCATAATATTATTTTTGTACTTATTCTTTTTATTTCTTTTTCGTATTTCTTTTTAACAGGTTGTTCGATAAGTTCTATGTTCATTTTTTCTGATATTGAAATTAATTCGTTCAAATTTTTTGGATGAATTGATTCGTTTGCATCTAAAATTAAACGATTTTTTGGCAATTTTTTTCGAACCAATTCTATTCTCTTTAAATCATCAATATCACCAGCTAATTTTATTTTTATTAAATTGAAATGCGCATTAAGGTGAGCTTCTTCTGCCATTTTTTCTGCTGTGTCGATACTAATGGTATAAGCCGTAGGCAAGTTAGAAGGCTTTTCTTTATTTTCTTTTTTCCAGATAGAAGTTTTTTCTAACTTTAATTCTAAATCCCATAGAGCCAGGTCTATAGCGTTTCTTGCTGCACAAGCCGGAAATTTATCCCTTAATTCACTTCTTGAAATACCATTCTCTATCAATATATAGAATTTTTTTATTTTTTTAATTTCAGTTTCTGTGGTTTCTCCGTATCTAGAAGATGGAGTGCATTCTCCATAACCAACCACATTTCCTTCTGTTATACTTAGCAGTATAACAGGAATTACTGTTCTTGTTCCCCTTGATATAACGAATGGTTTTTTTAATTTTAATTCTTCTACTTTAATATGAACTTTTCTTAAGTTCATGGCTATCCCAATCTGTTGTTTTTAGACTTATGGTTTAATCAAGCTTCCCTGTGGCGTGAGATAAAAGTAGATATATTCTCCCCATTTCAGAATCTAGATAGGCATTGATATTATTTTCATTTTCATCATCATTTGATATTTTTTTTAATAAGATATCAAAATCTCTAATATATTTATTTAAAAGATTTCTAAAAGAACGATTCTCAATATATTTACCCCTTACGTTCAAATATATTCTTTTCCCTTTTTTTGTATAAATGCCTTCATTAAATATATCCTCTTCACCATTGTAATAATTTTCCCATAGTTTATTTGGAAAGTTACTAACTATTGCATCAGACATATCAGATGATTTTATTTTAATTAATTTGCATATTTCTATTTCAAGGTCTTGTATTTTCGAATCTGTGAATGTTAATTTTTTTTCATTATTTCTTGAGGTTGGAGCAAGAAGTTCAGGTAATATCCAATTATAACTTTTATAGTTAATTTCATTCTCGTTAACTTCGTCTTTTGAGTATTTATTATTTACAATTACTTTGGTGTTATCGATTATTTTTTCTGGTTTAAGCACATCATTTGATTCATCGTATTTTGATATTAAAGAATTTAATCTTGATAAAGCTGTTATTTGTTCGCCAACGACCGTCCGCATTGACTCCATATATTTTTTTGTTTCTTCTGGTAGTTCTATTATTGCTTTCTTCATACTTAATCTTGTTTCTTCTAACTCACGTGCAATTTCTTTTGATACAAGCCTCATTTCTTGAGCATTTTCTGAATACAAGGTCTCTGCTTCATTGATATTTGCATGCACTTCTTTAATAGTTCTTGCATGAAGGTTGTTTAGTTCGTTATTAACATTATTTGCTAATCCTGATATTTTATTCAGAATATTATTTGCAATAGAAGCAGAGGAATCCTTTGCTTCATTTAATTTTTCTTTTGCATTGATCGATATATTTTCGAGATTAAATAATGCAATTTCATTTGCTTCATCAGAATTTTTAATTATCGTTTCAGTGATTTTCGTTACTTTTGTACCGGCTTGATCTATCATTAAGTTCAGTTGATCAGTGATTTCTCTATTAGTATTATGTATTTTTTTAGATAGCGATTCAGAGAGATTTAATGCATTATTTTCTGCGCTTTCTATCGCTATATTTAGGCTGTTGATTATTTTTCCAACAGATTTTTCAGATGTATTTTCTATTAAAAAATTTATATCATTAGCTACTAACAAAGCAGCATTCATACTATCAGTTAGTTCTTTAATTGTTACTCTAGAAGTTTCTTTTGCAGCTTGGCTTAAATCTAGAGCAACTTTATCTGCTTTTACTATTGTTTTGCTCATTTCTAATTCTAAGGTCGTTACCGCGAGTTTATTTGCCTCATGTGTAGCATTTAATATTCGATCTGAAATATCACTTACCGTTTTGTTCAGTTCAACGCTATTATCTTTATTAGCATCTTTTATGGAATTAATAATAAGAAATGATGTGTTGTTAATTTCTGATAATTTCTTGTCCATCATGATTTGGAATTCTTCGGATTGAACTTGCATTAACTCAGAGGTTTCGTGGCTAATATTTTTTATTGTATTCGCTATTATGTCTGATTTCTTCTCAATTGATTCAAGAGCTGTATTTATTGTTGTTGACGACATTTCTGTTGATTCAGTGATTTTATTATCAATCTCTTGTGATGCCTGTATAGCTTTTTGTTCTAAATTTGAAATTGAAGAATTCATTTTATCTACTTTTTGATCCAATATATTTGAAAATTTAGACAAAGTATCATCGCTATTAGTTATAAGTGTATTGATGCTATCTCTTGTACCTTTTATATTTTTTTGAGAAATTCCTAAACCAAGGTTTTGTTGATTAAATTGCGCGGTCATTGCATCTAATTCTATCACTAGTTTGTCAGAATTTTCTGTTAATATTTCCGACTGTATTTTTAGTTTTTCATAAGCTTCGTTAGAATTATAACTAATGCTATCCGAAACCTCATTTACTGAATTAACAGTTTCATTCATTTTATCTATAGAGATTTCAATTAAGTCCGTTTTATTTTTAACACTGCGCTCTATATCCGAAAGCTTATTGATAGAGCTTATAATAAGTTCATCTAAATTTTTTGTATCGTCTTTAAAATTGCTTAAAATTGGTTCTAACTCTATCTTAATATTATTGCTTAAAATTTTAATTTCATCTTTTTCTTTTTTAATTAAATTAAAGATTTCAATCATTTTTCTTTCATTTTCATTGTAAGCATTTTCTATCATAGAGACTTCAGAACTTACTATTTTCTCAAGATCCTGGGCTCTTTTAATTGTGTTTTCTATACCTGTAGACATTGAGGAAACTTCGTTCTCTATTGATTTTCCTAATGACATAATTGCATTGTGCGACAATTTATCAGGTTGAGTTAGTTTGAGAGAAGTCTTAAGCAGGGCGTTAGACATTACTCTTAGCTCTTTTATTCTTTTTATTAGCGAAGCTAACGTCCAGATAATCGGAAGCGGTATTGCTAGATAAAAGATGTATCCAAGAAGACTGGGGTTTGTAAAAATTATATCTATTGATTTTATTTCCAAGATTTGACTCTCGAATTTATTATACACAAATAATACAGAAACTAAGATCCATGATATGCTTAATAGAAATGCAAAGATGTAAGAGGAATTGCCTGATGTTTTTTTTATTTCTTCAATCAAATTGGCTGCAAATATATCATCATCATTAGCTGGATTTGAATCTGCATCAACAGCAAGATCTGTCTTTATATTAATTTCAGAAAAAATTTCTTTCGAACTCTTTGTAGGGTTTTCGTTATTTTGCATATTTATTTCTTAATTCTTTTTTGTTAAAGTTTTCACAAAATATATTTTTCTAATGAAATAAGAATACCAAAATTAAAACTATTTGTTAAGAAAATTGATTAATTTAATATCTATTGATACTCTCAAGTTAATAAACTTATAACCAATAATACTAT
>TARA_B110000305_G_scaffold87142_1_pt1 | contig 102501 bp, 104 predicted proteins | sample TARA_B110000305 | Tara Oceans TARA_B110000305 (sample SAMEA4397930) | marine metagenome | biome: Polar Biome; feature: [SRF] surface water layer (ENVO:00010504); material: water (ENVO:00002006), including particulate matter (ENVO:01000060) such as... | depth 5 m | reverse complement strand
TTTATTATAGTTGTAGCTCTTCGCATCATCGCACCATCGGTAATGATTTTTAATAATTTCTTTTTTAATGGGCGATTTGATTGATTGTATTTTATCGGCTCTATAAAATATTTTTTTAGGAAAAAAAGTTCCTTTAGGAGTTTTCTTGTCACCTTCTGTTTTATTATACGCAGATCCGCATATTCCAATATTACAATGTATAGTCGTGTTATTAATATGTGCAGTTGCTTTAGATGACTTAGATCCAATATTGATAATTCTCAGTATATTGTTATTTTTTATGGTAATATTTTTTTGTTTGAGGATTTTATAGTGATTTGAGCAATTGAACATCTTGAGCTTTTCTTCTATTCTAGTCTATAATTATATTTATGAGCGACCTGTATTAATGAATATTACAAAAATAGTAGAAATATTAAAGAATACACAAACATTTGGTTCATTTGGTCCGAATATATTGAATATTATAGCATTTAGCGGAGAAAAAATAAATTTTTCAACTGGGGATCTTTTAACAACGTCTGATGAAAAAATATCCAAATGTATTGTTGTTATTAAAGGCAGAGTTTTCATTCAAAATAAGGATCGTGATAATATAGAAATTATTGAGGGATCTGTCATTGGAGAAAGAGCTTTGTTATCAGAAACAGTTATTAAAAAATCAATTATTGCAGGATCTAAGGGACAGGCCTTGTTAATATCAAAAGATCTCTTTGATGGTTTGGCTGCTCAATTTCCAGAAATACCAGAATATTTTAAAAATAAAATTAAGAATGAACTCAATAACAATATTCATGAACTTAAAGAGTTTGAAAAGACACTTAAAAGTTAGACAAGGTTTTTAAAGTGTAATCATAACAGGAACGTGATCAGAGGGTCTCTCCCAATTTCTAGCGTCCTTATAAATTAAAAGATCTTTTTTGAATTCTTCTATATTTTTTGTTATCCATATATGGTCTAATTTCCTTCCCCTGTTTGATTTTTCCCAGTCTTTGTTTCTATAACTCCACCAGGTATAGATTTTTTCAGAATCCGGTATCCCATGTCTTAAGGCGTCGCACCAAATTTCAGGATCACAAATATTATTTAATTTATTTATTTCAATTTCGGTATGGCTTATAGTATTTTTAAGAGATTTATGAGACCAGACATCATTTTCATGGGGCGCTATATTTAGATCACCGGTCACTATTTGGCCTATTGAAGTCTCTGTAAACTTAGACAAATAATCTTTCATTTCATCTAAAAATAACAGTTTATGGTGGAACTTTTCATTTATCTGTGGGTTAGGGTCATCTCCTCCCGCAGGAACATAGAAGTTATGAATTACTAATGGTCCAATATCTTTTGTATTAGATGTTTCAATGCCAATATACCGTGAATCTTTCTTGTTACAAAAATCATGCTGTAAGATATTGTGAATTTTTATCTTCGAGAGAATCGCAACACCATTATAACTGGGTTGGCCATTTTTTACGATGTATGGAAATCCTGCAGCGACTAATTCATCATAAGGAAATTTATCATCAGGGCACTTGGTTTCTTGAAGGCAAATGATGTCTGGATTTAATATGTTTATTAAGTTTAATAATGACGGTAATCTTAATCTTATACTGTTTATATTCCACGTCACTATTTTCACTGGGATAACCTTTTTAATTTAATATTTTTATTTTGGTTTCCTAACGACAAAATATTCATGATTAGCTACTATTCCATAAGCAATGTTTGATAATTTAACATTTGTTTCTAGACCTTGGGCATCAAGGATAAACCATTGTTGAAGTTCTAAATTTAATATACCTGTATTGTCACTGTCTTCTTTTATTTTAAAATGTAGTGTTATTTCTCCTATTTCTTCTCCGGTATTCCCTTCAATTGATAATATTAATAATTGAGGAAACAATTCTAATGAAAGAATACGTGCGTCATTAAGTAAATCAACATCTTCTTTAAAAAGTATGTAATGCGGAGAATATCTTATGGGATATCTATCGAATGTATTTAAATCTCTATCTATAACACCTAACCATACGCTATCAGACACGACCAGCAAGCTACTCGGATCATCATAATCGAAGCGAAATTTTCCAGGTCTTCTTATATAAAATTTTCCAACGTAAGAAGAATCATCAGGATTTGTTTGGTAAAAATCTCCCTCCATATGACTAAGGCTATTAAGATAATTATTTACAGAATTTATGATTAGCTCTTGCTGTGGATCAAGGAACGATGATTTTGCATACTCAACGCAGACAAAGGAAAAAAATATAACGAAAAAAACTAAACGATAAAATAAAGCAGGTTTATTATTTTTTATATTGATCATCAGTTTTTGTCCAAATTATTTTTATATTTTTATATTTTTATATTTTGTCATAATTATGTTCAGGTAGCAATATTTCTCGTCTACCAGCATGATCAGCTGGCCCAACGATCCCATCCTCTTCCATTCTCTCTATTATATTGGCTGCTCTATTATATCCAATGCTTAGCTTCCTTTGAATATAGCTTGTCGAGGCCTTTCTATCCATGGAAACCACTTCTATTGCTTTGTCGTACAGATGATCTTCACCAGCTTGTTTCTCGTCGTTGCTGTTCTGGCTATTATACATTGAGTCATTTGCCGATGTATCAACTGTAATTTCTGCGATATATTCTGGTTGAGCTTGTTTTTTTAAGAAATTTACTACATTTTCGACTTCATAATCATCAACAAATGCTCCGTGTACACGGTTTATTCTTCCGCCCGAAGCCATGTATAACATATCACCCTTTCCAAGTAATTGCTCTGCACCACTTTCTCCAAGAACAACACGACTATCAATTTTAGACGACACTTGGAAGCTAATACGCGTGGGTAAGTTAGATTTTATTACGCCAGTTATGACATCTGTAGAGGGTCTTTGTGTGGCCATTATTATATGAATTCCAGCGGCTCTTGCCATTGCAGCTAAGCGACTAATAGTCATATCGACTTCTTTGCCCGCAACAGCCATTAAATCAGCCATCTCATCTACAATGACAACGATATAAGGCATGGTTTGTAATTTCATCTCTTCCGTTACATAATTAGGTTTTCCTGTTTCAAGATCAAATCCTAACTGAACTGTGTTTTTAATTATTTCACCATTTGCAATAGATTTTTTTATTTTATCATTAAATCCAATAATATTACGAACACCTAATTTAGCCATATTTTTATAACGCCTCTCCATTTCTGTGAGTGTCCATTTTAATGCAACGACTGCTTTTTTAGGTTCGGTAACGACTGGTGATAATAAATGGGGAATACCATCATAAACGGATAGCTCTAACATTTTAGGGTCAATCATGATTAATTTGCATTCGTCTGGCGTATATCGATACAGCAAAGATAAGATTATTGTGTTAATCCCAACTGATTTACCGGACCCTGTTGTGCCAGCAACTAGTAAATGGGGCATGCTTGGAAGATCAACAATAACCGGTTCTCCTCCTATGTTCTTCCCTAGAGCAAGTGCAAGAGTATGCTTGGATTGAATAAATTCTTTTGTATTTAAAATTTCATTCAGATACACAACATTACGGTGTTCATTGGGTAGCTCAATTCCGATAATATTTCTTCCTGGGACTATTGCAACTCGAGCAGATATAACACTCATTGATCGTGCAATATCTTCTGCTAAACTAATAACACGCCCTGCTCGTAAACCAGGAGCTGGTTCTAATTCGTATAATGTGATGACAGGGCCTGGTCTTACATCAACAATTTCCCCTTCAACCCCAAACTCTTTTAAAACAGTCTTTAGCCGCTCGGCACTCTCAAAGAGTTCTTCTTTTGGAATCGTCTCATAAGATGCATAGCTACTTGGTTGCTGAAGAAGAGAAACACTTGGTAATTGATATTTTGCTTTATTAAAAAGGTCTAACTCCCCATTATTTTGTGCATTAATTTTCGGCTTTTTAGTCCTTGGTTTTTTAGGGGTAGATGTTTCCTCATTATCGTGTTTTACATTGCTAAACATCGGGTCAGAACTATTATAAGAAAAATTAGATGAGTCTGATCCTAGGTTATTATTATCACTAAAATTATTCTGATAATCGGTATCAATTTTATTAAATTCATTATTCCCATTGTTATTTTCCCTTTTAAAACGGGCAATCAATGAATTTATTAAGTATTTTACCAAAATCTTCAATTGTTTAAATGGTAAAAATAAGTTTCTATCTTTACGTATTGTATTAAGTGCCTTCTCTTTCTCAGCATCTGATTTTTTAAATCTAATTCTATTAACAAAGCGTAGAAAAACTATTGCTAATATACATACAACCGAAATTAAATATTTATGAAAATCTTCATTTATAATGATTGCATATTTTTCAATGGGTGTAACAATTATACTATAGGAAAGATCTCCAATTAATCCACCAAATCCAACTAAGTAAGGCCACGATATATTTGTTAAATTAAAAAATATTTGGAATACAGATGTGCTTGAAAATAAAGCGCTAAGGAAGAATATTATTAATGGTAAATATAATATACGAGGGATAATTCCTTTGTATTTTTTATTTATGACCAAGTAAGCGCCATATTTAAATAAATAATAAACAATAGTTATTGTAGAAAAACCCCAGAATTGTAGCATTATATCAGATGTTACTGCTCCATAATTACCAAGTAAATTTGTAGGAATATTTTTGTTTATATGGGATAAACTTGGATCATTTGAATTATGCCAAATTATAGAAATTGTAACATATGTTGATGATAAAATCATTATTAGCCCAATAAACCTAGAAAATTGGCTACGAATTATAGATCTTAACCAAGTTGGAAAAGTATTTTCAATGAGATTTAAGCTAGAAAGTTTCATGGGCTTATTTTAATACTTGTTTTATGCGCTGAAGCGCAATCTTAAGTTCATTATATTCGCCAACCAACGCAATACGTATATATTCTTCAGAAGTATGTTTTTTATTATCTTTTTTCATTGCTAAATAAGATCCAGGGATGACTTTAATTGAAGCATGTTCCCATAATTTTTTTGTTACTTCTTCGTCGGTTCCAAAATCTTTAATGTTAAGCCAAATAAAAAATCCACCTGGAGGTGTTTTATAATCATAGAGATTATGAAAAGAACTTTCAGTGAGTGTAAATTTTTCATTATAAAGTTTTCTATTTAAAATTACGTGCTCTTCGTCTGACCAGAGTGTCTCAGACGCTATCTGTAGAGGAATTGGAATAGTGGCTGCAGCTATATTTCTTAGATTATAAAAGCTATCAATAATATGAGGATCTCCTACAGCTATTCCAGATCTTATCCCAGGAACATTTGATCTTTTTGATAGGGAATTAAATGTTATAATTTTTTCAAAATTATTTGTTTCTGCAACCTCTAGGATGCTTGGTGGAGCTAAATCCCTGTATATTTCAGAATAACACTCATCAGATATAATAATAAAATTCCATTTCAACGCTAGTTCGTAGAGTTTTTTAAAGTATTTTATATCTGCAATTGATCCTTGAGGATTTGAGGGTGAGCATATATAAAAAGCGGCTGTATCAGCAAGGATTTTATCAGGTATTTGTTCAAGATCAGGCAAGTAGTTCGTTGATTCATCAACATCAATTGCCAAAGGTGTGTGATTAGAACAAACTGCTGCTGCTGCATACACAGGATAAAACGGGTTTGGCATTAAAAAAATATTTTTATTAATGTTATTTATTGTATTTAAATTTTTGATTATAAAAGCGATTGTAAACAGGCCTTCTCGTGTCCCTGAGATTGGCAGAATATTATTTCCCTGTATATTTTGAGGGTTAATATTAAATCTTTTGACTAACCATTTTAATACATTTTCTCCAAAGTTTATATTTGTATTGCTTGATGGATATGAACCAAATTGTTCAAAGTTATCGTTAATAATAGGCTTAATAAAAGCGGGTATTGGATGACGAGGTGAGCCAATTGATAGATCAATAATACTCTCTTTTGGAGTAATTCCAGACAGCAGATTTCTTGTTTTTTGAAAGGGTGAATCTGGTATTAAGTTAATCATAATTTATATCCAACCGACTATTAAAATTTATATTATCTATTTTGCTATATTATAAAGTTAATGTGGTTAAATCAGTGTTAATTATTAGAAATTTTTAAATAAAAAAAGGGCAGCTAAGCCACCCTTTTCCTAACAATAAATAAAATTTATTAGTTTTTTGTAAACTCTGGATATGCATCCATTCCAAGTTCAGATCTATCTAAACCCATAATTTCTGCTTCCGGGGTAACACGAATACCAATTGTCATTTTCATCACATACCAAAGAATAGCACTTACAGCTGAAACAAATATACCAACCGATACAATGCCTAATATTTGGCTTCCAAAGGTAATATCGGGATTAGTCAATGGAACAGCTATTGTTCCCCATATCCCAGCTAATAGATGAACCGGTATTGCACCTACAACATCATCTATTTTTAGCTTATCAAGCAATGGAACTGCAAAAACTACAATTAGACCACCAATTGAACCAATTATAATAGCCATTAATGGGCTAGGCATAAGAGGTTCTGCAGTTATTGAAACTAAACCAGCAAGCGCACCATTTAGACACATTGTTAAGTCTACTTTTTTGTAGAGTAACTGCGTTAAAATCAGTGCTGTGACAACGCCACCTGCTGCTGCAAGATTTGTATTCATAAATATCACTGATATTGATGAAGCATCTTCAAGTGAACCTAGTGCTAATTGAGACCCGCCATTAAATCCAAACCATCCTAGCCATAATATAAATGTACCAAGTGTTGCGAGTGGCATTGATGATCCTGGCATAGCATTTACTGAGCCATTTTCACCATATTTTCCTGCTCTAGATCCAAGGATTAGAGCACCCATTAAGGCAGCCCATCCACCAGTTGAATGTACTATGGTTGAACCAGCAAAATCACTAAATCCAGCTTCACTTAACCAACCACCACCCCATTGCCAAGCACCTTGTATTGGGTAGATAACACCGCAAAGAAGTGCGACAAAGATTAAGAAAGGCCATAGTTTAATTCTTTCAGCCAATGTTCCTGATACAATAGATGCTGCTGTTGCACAAAATACCATTTGGAAAAACCAATCAGATGCAGCGGAATAATCACCAGTATCTGCAGAAGGATCGGGTACTGCAAAAGCTGTAAAGCTTCCTATAAACCCACCATCAACTCCGTCGTACATTATGTTGTAACCAAGTAACCAAAACATCAGACCACCAATTGCATACAGAGCAATATTTTTTGTACATTGCATTGCTACATTTTTTGATCGAACCATACCTGCTTCAAGCATTGCAAAACCAGCTGCCATCCACATTACTAAAAAACCACCTATTAAAAATAATAGTGTATTAAATACGTAAGCTGTATCTTCCGCAGCAAAAGCTGGTTCGGAAGTTACAGCAACAAAGCCAGCAACTGCTAGCATGGGATAAATAAACTTACGATACATTTTTATACTCCTTAGTAAGAATTACAGTGCTTCGGCACCAGATTCTCCTGTTCTTATACGAACAGCTTTTTCAACTGGTGACACAAAGATTTTTCCATCTCCGATTTGACCTGTTTTAGCTGCATTTAAAATTGTATCCACCGCTGAATCCGATATTTCGTCAGAAACTACGACGTTAATCTGAATTTTGGGTAGAAAACTTACTTCGTATTCTGTTCCACGATAAATTTCAGTATGCCCTTTTTGGCGACCAAAACCCTTTACCTCGCTAACAGTAAGGCCCTGCACACCTAACTCAACTAGTGCCTTTCGGACATCATCAAGCTTAAAAGGCTTAATAATTGCCATAATGTGCTTCATATCAATACTCCTTATTATAATTAAAAATACGTACACTTATATATAATACAAGATGCGTGCCAACCCGGTCTTATTGCATAGTAAGACACTGTTATAAATAGATAATTTATTTTATATCGATAGAAGTAGAGGTAATTATATATTATATTGCCTAATTAATAGTCACTATATTTTGTATGCCTAATAATTAGGCACAGTATATCATCTAATGATACCTTCTTGCGCAACAGAGGCCACTAAAAGTCCATCTTGCGTATATATAGCGCCTTTTGCAATTGCACGCCCACCAAATGCTAGGGGGCTATTTTGAATATAAAGCAACCATTCATCGGCTTTGAAATCTCTATGTATCCATAGAGAGTGATCAAGACTAGCTACCATCACATCTTTATTAAATACCGATAATTTATGTGGCATAAGAGCTGTATCAAGAAGAGTATAATCGCTAGCATAGGATAGAATAGCATGATGCAATGCAATGGATTTTGGGAGTTTTTCTTTAAATTTCATCCATGTATATTGTTTTGGTTTTTTAACTCTTAGATTATATAAGTTTCTAGGGCTTACGGGTCTATATTCTATAGGTCTATTTCTATCCCAGATTGTTTTTATATTCTCAGGGAGTCCTTTTTTAATCATTTTTTCTATTAATTGATCTTCATTTAATAAATTATTGGGCCCTTTTATATTTTTAGGCATAGGGTCTTGGTATGAATACCCATTTTCTTTTTTATGAAAAGAAGCACTCATAAAAAAGATTATTTTATTATTTTGAAATGCTGAGATATTTCTTGTACTAAAGCTTCTGCCATCTTTAAGGTTTTCAACTTTAAAAATTATTGGAATTAAAGGGTTTCCTGGTTGTATAAAATACGAATGTAAAGAATGAAGTGTTAGATTATCGATTGTCTTATAGGCAGCTACGACACTTTGTGCCACTATAAGACCTCCAAATATTCTTTGCCATCCAGGTTCTAAAGAATCTGCTTTATATAGATTTTGATCTATTTCTTCTAATTTCAAATTAGAAAGTAGTTTTTTTTTAGCATTTTCCATAAAATTTCTAGGTATTGTTATTTACATTGAACTATAATAAATAAAATACACTAAATTTTTTAATAACACACTAAATTATATGAATAAAAAAACAATAAATGCGTCAGATATTATTGTAAAAGGTGATGGGATTGTATCTCTATTATTTGCCTTATCGCTGCAAAGTGGATTGGGTGATAGTTTTTCAATTTTGATTATCAAAAATAAAGAATTCTCTACATTTAATGATAAAAAAAATGTTAGAACAATTTCAATATCCTTATCTACAGTTAATATGTTACGTGCTTTAGGGATTTGGGAAAGTCTAGTCGACCATACACAATGTATAAATGAAATTATAGTATCAAGTGTTAATAGAGATAATATCAATAGCGGATATCTAAATTTTAATTCAAATGTTAGCGGTGAAGCTGCTTCTTATACTATAGAAGAACATATTTTGAGAGACAAATTGCTAAGCATAATCGGTGCTAAGAGAAATATTAGATTTATTAATACTGAAGTTGACTCAATTTTACATAAGAAAAATACGATCCAGATAATAACAGACGAAGGTTCTCTCTTCGAAACAAAATTGTTTGTTGCTTCCGATGGCAGAAAATCAAAGATGCGTTCATTATTTGAAATAAAGGATGTCGGATGGGACTATAATCAAGCATCATTATCTGCTGTGATAGAGCATTCAAAAAAACATAATGGCATTGCGACAGAAATATTTTACTCAAACGGGCCTTTTGCAATTTTACCGATGAGAGGCAATAGGTCATCAATGATTTGGACTATGCCAAAAGATGAAATACATGCATATAGAAATACTAACGAACTTTTTTTGAAAGATAAAATAAAAGATCATTTTGGTTATGACAGAGGAGAAATATTGCACATAAGTAACATTGGGATATTTGAATTATATTTTCAAATATCAAGAAAATTGATTGGAAAGAGATTCGCTTTGATGGGGGATGCGGCTCACACAGTACATCCTTTGGCTGGACAAGGTTTGAATATAGGGTTAAGGGACGCTGCAACATTAGCAGAAAAAATAGTTGATGCCGTGAGGTACGGGTTTGACTTTGGTTCTAGTTCTATTGTTGAGGAATATGAAAAAGATAGACGTTTTGATATTGTGTCGTCGGCTTTAGCATATGATAGTATAAATAAATTCTTTACAAATAAAGATAGAAATCTACATCAATTTGGTAAAATAGGCCTTGGTGTTATTGAGAAAATGCCTTGGGTAAAAAATATGTTTGTTCGTGAGGCTTCGGGATTAAATAGTTCAGGAGCAAGATTAACAAGAGGAGAGGCATTGTAATATTAGTCTTTAATTTTTCTTGCTTCTTCAACGAGCATAATTGGTATACCATCTTTAATTTGATAGGCTAATTTCGAACCTTTAGAAATTAATTCTTGATTTTTTTCATCATAAAACAAAGGTTCTTTTGATAAAGGGCAAACCAGCAGTTCAAGTAATTTAGGATTTATTGTATTTTTCATGGTTTCTTTTTCACTGTATAAAAGTTGTTTTGCTGGTGTTTCGCGAAGCGATAGCTATTTCGCTTAGAGCTATCAAAACCTCAGATCTTTTCTTAATATCAATTGCTTCTAATAGGGCTTGTTTTTCTTTTGCATTAAAAGGGCTTAGCATTGAGAATATATTGATAAGTATTTCCGTTTTTGTATCAGAAATCGCTTCCCAATCAGTTGTAAGATCATTCACATTTAAATACTCAGCAATAATTTTTAATATTTTCTTTCTTTCTGTATCACTTATTGTGTTACTTTCCGATAGATCATCTAAATAATTATTATAGTTAACTTCAAATTTTCTATAGCTAGAATCAGTTTTAATTTCATTTAAGAGGGTAAATCTACATATTCCGGTTAATTTTACTATATATGTGCTGTCATCATTTTCAATATAGGTTGATATCTTACCAAGACAACCAATAGATTCAAGATTTTGCTCTTTCTTATTTGTTGTTTTAATCGACGGTTGAATTATTCCAATGAATCTATCTCCTGAAAGAGCGTCGTCAATCATAGAAATATACTTGGGTTCGAATATATTTAAAGGTAAAGTAGCTTTAGGTAGCAGCAGACATTTTTCTAACGGGAAAACAGATAGTACACTTGGAAAGGCACTAGAATCTATATTTTTATAAGTCACAGAATTTTCCTTTTTACGAAAATAGAATTGCAGATAATTTTCTTCTACCGCTGACACTTGTTTTTGAACCAAGTCCCCATGAATCAAAAAATTTTAAAAGTTGTTTTTGTGCTAATTTATCATTCCATTCTCTGTCAATTTTAATGGATTTTAATATAATATCAATTGATTCATCAAATTGTTCTATAGCATTTAATGCTAAAGCTAAATCAATCATCGATTGATGATCGGTAGGATTTTTTTCTATTTTAGCTTTTAATATATTAATATCCTCGTCTGACATAGTTATATGAGATTGTTTTTTAATTTCTATTGATGCACGTATTCTAATAACATCAATATTACTGTCTTTATTTTTTGGTACAGTATTAATTATTTCTTCTGCCTCAAGTATTTTCTTTTCTTTTAAATAACATTCAGCAAGGCTGCAGATAATTGAAATGTTTTCAGTATCTAATTCCAGCGCTTCTTTAAAAGAATTAATTGCCTCAACCGTATTTCCATTATCTTGATATTCTTGAGCTATTAATAGGATTTGATCAATTGAACTATCCGCTTTACCTGCTATCTTTTCTACGAAGTCTAAAATTTTATTCTCTGTGACGTTTCCCATAAAACCATCTACAGGTTTTCCATCCTTAAAAGCAAATACTGCTGGTATAGATTGAACGCCCATTTGACTTGCTATAGTCTGGTTCTCATCAATATTAATTTTTACTAATTTAATTTTGCCACTATATCGATGTGTTATTTTTTCTAATAATGGTGTGAGTTGCTTGCATGGTTGGCACCAAGGTGCCCAAAAATCAACTAGCACAACGGCAGATTTAGAAGATTCGATAACATCATCGGTAAAATTATGGATATTTGAATCTTTTATTATATCCAATGGTTTGTTGTCATTTTCACCTAATTTATCTTCTACAACCATGTTTACTGCCTTTATGTATAATATACTATTAAATATAATTAGTAATGATGCAAAATCAATCTAATTTCTTGATTATTTTTCTAGTAAAAAAAAATAAATAGATATATATTGTTCATAATTATGCGGGCGTAGCTCAGTGGTAGAGCACAACCTTGCCAAGGTTGGGGTCGTGAGTTCGAATCTCATCGCCCGCTCCAATTCTAAAAATTGTATAATAAGCAAAATATAAAGTTTAGATTTTTTATTAAATCATATACAATTAAATAAAGATATTGGGATATTCATTAAATGAAATCATACGATTTAATCATAAAAAACGGCCGAATTGTTACATCTACAGAAACTAAATATGCAGATATTGGTATAAGCGATCAAAAGATAATCGCTATTGGTAATAATTTAGTAAGCGCAAAGGAAACGATAGATGCATCTGGTAAATACATATTACCTGGTGGCATTGATAGCCATTGTCATGTTGAACAAAAGTCTGCATCTGGTTTAGTTAATTCCGATACATTTGAAAGCGCTACTAAAGCTGCTGCGCTTGGAGGAAACACGTCCATAATTCCTTTTGCTGCACAATATGAAGGTTTTACTTTAACAGAAACACTCCAAGATTATCATAAATTGGCTAAAAAGGGTTCAATAATAGATTATGCAATGCATATGATTATAGCTGGGCCAAATGATTACTTATTAAACACAGAATTACCAGAACAAATTAAATTAGGGCACTCTTCTGTTAAAATTTTTATGACATATGATCGTCTTAAAATTGAAGATATAGATATATTAAATATTTTTGAAAAAGCTAGAGCTATGAAAGCCTTTATATCTGTTCACGCTGAAAATCATGGCATGATTACTTGGATGGTAAGTAAATTGCTAGAAAAAGGCTATACACATCCAAAGTTTCATTCAGTAAGCCATCCTGTGGCAGGTGAAGTTGAAGCAATAAACAGAATTATAGGCATTTCTGAATTAATGGATCAACCAGTAATGATTTTTCATGTTTCTTCTGAAAAAGGTGTTGAAGTAATTCGTAAAGCACAAGCTAGAGGGATTAAAATATTTGCAGAAACTTGCGTTCAATATCTGACTCTAACATCGGATGCAATGGATAAGCCGGGTGTTGAAGGAGGTAAATGGATTTGCAGTCCTCCTTTAAGGAAAATTCGAGATCAAAATGCATTATGGGACGCAGTGAAGGATAATACCCTATGTTTAATTTCATCTGATCATGCTCCCTATAGCTTTGATAGCAATGGTAAGTTATTTAAAGGAAAAAACCCTAATTTTAAAGAAATACCAAATGGTATGCCAGGCCTAAATTGGAGACTACCAATTTTGTTTGATGAGATTGTAAGTAAAAGTAAAAAAAATTTAAACATCAATGATTTTGTAAGATTAACATCAACAACACCTGCGAAGATATATGGTTTGTATCCTCAAAAAGGAGATATAGAAATAGGTTTTGATGCAGATTTAGTGATATGGGATTCAGAGGTGATGACAAAATTATCAGATGATATGGTGGTTGATGGATCTGGATACAACCCATATTCAGGAAGAATAATAAAAGGCTGGCCAGAAACGGTTTTTTTAAGAGGTTCTGTTATTGTTTCTAACAATCAGGTTATTGCCAAGCCTGGAAATGGCAATTTTTTACCAACTAAATTAAGCCCTAATGTAAAGCCAAAGGGTGTTGTTGCAAGTGATCTATTAAAACAAAATAATTATGGAGCTATCCTACAAAGTTAATGTCTGAAATGTCTTTTTCCAGTAAATACCATCGAAACATTAGCGTCATCAGCAGCCTTAATTACTTCACTATCTCTCATTGATCCTCCAGGCTGAATAACTGCTGTCGCCCCGACTTCTACTGCTGCCTCTAGCCCATCAGAAAAAGGAAAAAAAGCATCTGAAGCAACAACACAACCGCTAGCTAGTGATTTGTCCATATTTAATATTTTTGATGCATAATCTGCTTTATAAGCAGCTATTCTAGACGAGTCTACTCTACTCATTTGACCAGCACCAATACCCACAGTAGATTGATTTTTTGCATAAATAATTGCATTTGATTTAACATGCTTAGCAATTTTGAAAGCAAAAATTAAATCTGATATTTCTCCATCGGATGGTATTTTTTTGGTAACAACTTTCAAATTTTCTTTTGTTATAATTAAATTATCACGATCTTGAATTAAGAAACCTCCAAAAACTGATTTTATAATTTTATTATCTACCTCTGAATTATATATATTATCCAATAAAAGTAATCTCAGGTTTTTCTTCTTTTTAACTATATTAATGGCCTCTGCTGTTGCGCTTGGAGCAATTATTACTTCTGAAAAAACTTTAATTATATTCTCGGCAGTTGAAGCGTCTAATTCTTTATTAGAAACAACAATACCACCAAAAGCACTAACCGGATCACAGCGTAGAGCTAGTTTGTATGCCTCGTTTAGATTTTTTGCAGATGCAACACCACATGGATTTGCATGTTTTATAATAGCTATAGTTGGTTGTGAGTTCTTAAAATCTAATATTAGTTGTAGTGCCGCATCTGTATCATTGATATTATTATAAGATAGCTCTTTTCCTTGTATCTGTTTCATCTGGCCTATCCCAGAATTATTATTTACAGAATAGAAATCAGCAGTTTGATGTGGATTTTCTCCATATCTTAATTTCTTATTCAACTGACCAGAGAGATTATAGGAATCTACATCAGAAGAATCAATTTGTTTGGAAAACCAATTAGATATTATAGAATCATACTTTGCTGTATGAGAAAAAGCCTTGTAAGCCAGTTTTAATCTTAAGCTATGACTAGTGCCCCCAAACTTATTTATATGATCGGTTATTTCTTGGTATGAATTTGAATCGGTAGCAATTGTTACCCTACTATGATTTTTTGCGGATGCTCTGATGATAGTTGGTCCCCCAATATCAATATTTTCAATAATCTTTTCAAAATCAGTGGTTGAATTAATGGTTTCTTCAAATGGATATAGATTTACAATAGCTAAATCAATAGTTGATATATTTAATCCATCCATTGTTTGTTTGTCTTCTTCATTGTCAACTCTTGATAATAATCCCGCATGAATAATTGGATGTAATGTTTTTACTCTTCCTCCTAATATTTCAGGATATTCTGTAATATCAGAAACTTTTGTTACCTTAATTCCATTGTCGCTAAGTAATTTAGCAGTACCTCCGGTAGATATAATTTCAACATTATTCTGAATTAAAAATTTGGCAAATGGTAACAAACCATTTTTATCATAGACGCTAATTAGAGCTTTTTTAATTTTTATATATTCTTTATCCATAGATTTCTTCTTTTTATAATGCGAGTAAGATTATACTATGCATCTATTTTTTCAATCATAGAAATAAAGAATCCATCATTTCCACCATTTTCTAATATATTGGGTAATATTCTTATATCACCCTTTAATGTAAGGGATGTATTAAATCCGTCTAAATGCATTGGATCAATTTTTTTTCTTCGTACATTTTTATTTTTTGATATAAATTTATCAATTTGCTCTTCTCCTTCTTCGGTCTCTAAAGAACAAGTGCAATAAACAACTACACCGCCATCCTTAAGCATTTTTATAGAAGATTCTAATAATTTTTTTTGAATATTCATACAATGTTCAAGATTTTTAATATTAACTCTATGCAAAATATCTGGATGCCTTCTTATTACACCGGTTGAGGTACACGGTGGATCTAGTAATATTATATCAGCTAAATTTTTAGGTTTAAAAGTTAACCCGTCATTACAGATTATTGTTGCAGTGAATTTTAATCTTTTAAGATTTTCAGTTAGTATTTTAATTCTATCTTTGTTTATGTCTAGAGCTGTTACAATAGCTCCATTATTGATTAGTCCAGAAGTTTTTCCACCAGGAGCAGCGCATATATCTATAATATTTTTATTTTTTATATCTCCTAGAATTTTTACTGGGATAGTTGCTGCCGCATCCTGAACCCACCAATCACCGGTGTCATAACCCTCAATATCTGGTATATAGGAAAAATTTTGTAGACGGACAGACCCAGATTTTGTCACAGTACCATTTAGTTTTTTTGCCCATTCTATAGGATTTTCTTTTACGGTTAGATCCAATGGTGGCTCTATGATTTGTGCAGAACATATTTGTTTTAATAAAACTTCCCCATACTGTAATAACCATCTTTTTTTTATCCACTTAGGTAGCATAAGGACAGGGTTATTATATTCTTTAATAAGCAATTCTTTCTCTAAACTTATCTTTCTAAGGATTGCGTTTACGAGATTTTTTAAAAATTTACCTTTATTTTGATTTTTGGTTAATCCTATAGCAATATTAACAACCGCATATGCAGGTGTATTTAAATAAAGTATTTGGCAGAGGCTAATGCAAAGAATATTATGCACAGAATGAGAATGGGTTTTTATTGATTTTTTAATATATTTTTCTAGGATTAATTCAATAACACTGTATCTTCTTAATGTTGTTAAGGCAATTAATCTTCCAAGTGAAATATCTCTCTTATCTGCAGACGAAAATGGTTTTTTCTTTATAATATTTTCTGTTGATTCTTGAAAATTTTTATTATCTATAGTTATGTTATTTATTATTTCGAGAGCAAAAGTTCTTGATATAGAACCATTCTCTTCTTTTGTATTGTAAGTCAGGATATAATCTCCATATTGTAATATATTATTATAGATTATATATAAACCTTATGAGTAAATATATGAATAAAGAAATAAATACTTTTTCTTCGGCAGCGCAAAGAGCTTTAAAGGAGGCTGAAGAAAGAAAGAAAAATGAAGAAAAAAATTCACTTCCAAAAGAAGTTAATGGCCCTAAAGGTTTAGAGCCCACAAGATATGGAGATTGGGAGAGAAAAGGAATAGCTTCAGATTTCTAATTACAAGTAGTTTATACTCTATGTATTTTTTCTATTGTCAATAAGATGGTCTACAACACTTGGATCTGCAAGAGTTGATATATCACCAAGGTTATTAAAATCATTCTCAGAAATTTTACGCAGTATTCTTCTCATGATTTTACCAGAGCGTGTTTTTGGTAGTCCCGATGCAAATTGTATATAGTCAGGAGTAGCAATTGGTCCAATAACTTTTCTAACCCATTTAACTAACTCATCGGTAAGATCCCCATTGGGTTTTAAATTATCCATTAGTGTAACGTAGGCATAAATACCTTGCCCTTTCAGTGGATGAGCGAAACCTACAACCGCTGCTTCAGTAACAGAGTGATGCGAGACTAGCGCAGATTCTATCTCTGCCGTCCCTAGTCTATGGCCAGAAACATTAATCACATCATCTACTCGACCGGTAATCCAATAATATCCATCTTTATCTCTTTTACACCCATCACCTGTGAAATACATATTTTGATAAGTTGAGAAATAAGTTTCTTCAAATCTTTTGTGGTCTCCATAAACTGTTCTCATTTGTCCCGGCCATGAGTCGGTAATAACAAGATTACCTTCGCTTTCTCCTTTTTGAACATTGCCATTTGAATCCATAATTTCTGGATTAATTCCAAAAAAAGGATATGTTGCTGACCCAGCTTTTTGACCGATTGCGCCAGGTAGGGGGCTTATCATTATTCCGCCTGTTTCAGTTTGCCACCAAGTATCGACGATAGGACACTTTTTTTCTCCAACAATATTGTAATACCATTGCCAAGCTTCTGGATTAATAGGCTCTCCAACTGTGCCTAGTAATTTTAATGAAGATCTATCAGTTGATGTAACAAATTGATCCCCTGCTCCCATTAAAGCTCTAATGGCTGTTGGTGCAGTATAAAATATATTAATTTTATGTTTATCAATAATATTCCAAAAACGTGAGGCATCTGGATAGTTGGGAATTCCTTCAAACATTGTTGTTGTAGCGCAATTTGATAATGGACCATATATCATATAACTGTGCCCAGTAATCCAGCCAACATCTGCTCCACACCAATATATATCATCAGGTTTATAATCAAAAATATATTGATGGGTTATTGAAGTATAAACAATATATCCTCCAGTAGTATGCAAAACACCTTTTGGTTTTCCAGTTGATCCAGATGTATATAGAATGAAAAGAGGATCTTCAGCATTCATTTCTTCTGGAGGGCAATAGTCACCAACATCTTTTTCTTCTTCGTGTAACCAAATATCTTTTTTTAAATTCCAGTTTATCTTATTCCCTGTTCTTTTGACGACTAAATTTTTTTCTACTATAGTACCTAGATCCTTAGCAATTTTTATTGCCTCGTCTACATTGTCTTTTAAAGGTATAGTTTTTCCACCCCTAATAGCTTCATCAGCGGTAATGACAATATATGACTTACAGTCATGTATTCTCCCAGCTAAGGCTTCTGGAGAGAATCCTCCAAATACAACAGAATGAATCGCACCTATTCTTGCGCAAGCCAGCATTGCAAAGGCCGCTTCTGGAATCATAGGCATGTATATTGTTATTCTATCACCCTTTTTTGCGCCAAGTTTTTTTAATACATTTGAGAACCGGCATACTGCTTCATATAGTTCTCTATAGGTGAATGATTTAGATTCATTAATGTCATCACCTTCCCAAATTATTGCAACTTTATTCGCATTTTTTTCTAAGTGCCTATCGATACAATTTTCACAAACGTTTAAAGTTCCGTCCTCATACCATTTTATACTAATATTATTTTTCTTATAGGATGTATTCTTTACTTTGGAATAGGGTTTTATCCATTTTATTCGTTTACCTTGCTCCCCCCAAAACTTATCTGGATCCTCAATGCTTTGTTTGTATAATCTATTATACTTTTCTTCGTTTATATAGGCGTTTTTTGCCCAATCATCTGTGACTTCATTTGATAAAGGTATTTTCATAAATAACTCCTCTGTTTTTATAATTCGTCCCTCAAGGGTCTTTTTAAAAGAGATGATATTGCCTCTTTAGCTGTATATTTATTATTTATTATTTGATGAACAGCCTCAGTAATAGGCATTCCGATATCAAGGTATTTAGAGATATGCATAACTGCATTTGTGGTATGAACACCTTCACTTAGTAGAGAGTAGTCTGTTATTGATTCTGATGACCCAATAAGAATCCCTAATTTTGTATTTCGAGATTTTTTATTTGTTGCCGTTAATACTAAATCACCGACGCCAGATAACCCATTAAAAGTCTCTTGTTTTGCACCTAACGCTATTCCAAATTTAGTCATTTCGGACAATCCTCGTGTAATTATAGACGCAACAGCACCATCTCCTAATTTATTGCCAATAGTTATTCCAGAGGCAATTGCTATTACATTTTTAAGAGCCCCACCGACTTGTACTCCAATTAAGTCCGTACTAAAGTAGGGGCGAAAGTACTCATTAGCAAAAATGCTACCAACCATATTAGCTAATTTTAAATCATGAGCTGCAATTGTTAGCGCTGTAGGGAGTTCTCTAACAATATCTTCTGCAAATCCAGGGCCTGATAATATAACAGGACTGCTATTTGGAAGGTTGTCCTTACAAATACTATCTAATAGCTTATTGATTTTATTATCTATTCCCTTAGAGGCTATTATAATTGGGTTGTTAAATATAGGATTATATTCTGCTATTTTGATGGTTAAGTAGTTAAATTCTTGTGCTGGTGCTGCATATATTAGTATATCCGAATCTAAGATAGCATTAAATTTATCTGTGATAATAATATTATCATTAATTTTTGCATTCAATAAATAAGGGCAATTTCTTGTTTCTTGCATCACCAAAGCTTTTTTAGAATTATAGTGCCAAAGTGAAACACTATGGCCATTTTTGCATGCTAATATAGCTATAGCTGTTCCCCAAGCCCCGGCTCCTATAATACCTATTTTTTTTTTCATTTAAGCTTTTACTCCTGCACCTATTGCTGTTTTAGCATCTGGATCCAACGGCCACCTTGGTCTAACTTCAATCGATAAATTATCTATATAGTTTTTTGAGAATCTTTCTGCTCCTGCCCAGGCGACCATCGCCCCATTATCAGTGCATAAATCTTGGGGGGCAACATGTAATGTAATTCCAAGTCTAGTTGAAAAAGTATCTATAGAATTAAATATTGTTTTATTGGATGCAACTCCTCCTGCAATTACCACGTTGGGCTTTGTAATATTAGGATTTTTTATTTTAAACAATTTAATACTACCTTCAAGTTTATTTATTATAACACTAATTACAGAATCTTGGAAAGATGAGCATATATTTTCAGCTTCTTTTTTAGTTAAAGGGATAGATTTTTCTATCTCTCTCCTAACAGCGGTTTTTAATCCAGAAAAGGAGAAATTTAAGTCTCCTGAATGTATTAAAGGCCTTGGAAATTTTATTTTTTTAGAATCTCCTTTTTTTGCATAATCTTCAACTATTGGTCCACCAGGATAACCTAAGTTTAATAATTTTGCTACTTTATCATAAGCTTCACCAACAGCATCATCTATTGTTGTACCAAGGCGTTCATATTTTCCAACATCATTTACTATTAATATTTGAGTATGGCCTCCAGAAACGAGCAATAATAGGTATGGAAATTCAATTCTTTTGATTAGCCTAATAGTCAGCGCATGTGCTTCAAGATGATTTATGCCTACTAAGGGCAAGTTTTTGGCGATTGATAGAGCTTTAGCTGTTGTTAGTCCAACAAGTAGGCCGCCCTTTAAACCAGGTCCAGCGGTTACGGCGATAGCATCAATATCATCAAAGCTCATTTTTGCCTGATTTAAGCTCGATTTAATAACATTTTCAATTGTACTTATATGAGATCTTGCTGCTATTTCTGGAACAACGCCTCCATATTTTTTATGTTTTTCTATTTGTGAATTAATTATATTAGATAGAATTATACCTTGACCATCATTTGTTCTTTGTACAATAGCCGCCGCTGTTTCATCACAACTTGTTTCTATTCCTAAGATTGTTAAAGCATTATTGTTCATATTTTTTTTTTATGATTGTTATTAGTTTAGAATTGTTATAAATCAATAACTTTATACGTAATAATATTTTTCATTTTAATCAATATTATTAATTTCTTTAAAATAAAATCGATGACCTCTTATGAAAAATCAAGAATCTAACCATGGTAAAATTATAATAGGAACTCGTGCATCTCCATTAGCATTAAAACAGGCAAAATTAGTCTCTTCTCAACTTATTATGAATAATACAATAAATAAAGAAGATATTATAATAAAAACTATTAACACTACAGGAGATATTATTAACAAAAATAGCTTAAATCCATTTGATGGAAAAGGTTTGTTTACAAAAGAAATTGATAGAGCTCTAATTGATGGAGAAATAGATATTGCAGCCCACTCCGCTAAAGACATAGAGAGCGGTTTGATTGAAGGAATTCAAATTTCAGGCGTTTTGGTAAGAGATGACCCAAGAGATGCACTTGTTTCTTTAGGTAATGTAAAATCTATAGAAGATTTAAAAATAAATGCATTGGTAGGAACTTCATCGCCGCGCCGCGCTGCTATAATAAAATCTCTGAGACCAGATATAAGAATAAAAGATTTTCGGGGTAATTTTGATACAAGAATAAGAAAATTAGAAGACAATGAAGTGGATGCAACTATTCTCGCGATGGCTGGTATTAATAGATTAGGTTTTAATAAGAATTATATTTCTCCAATTGATGTTAATAAAATGATACCTGCTGCTGGACAGGGTATTATTGGACTTATTACTAGAAAAAATGACAATAGAATTAATAAAATAGTTGATGGGATAAATGATAAAGTTACGTTTTTATTAGCTAAAGCAGAACGATGCGCCGTTTCTGTTTTGGGGGGGTCATGCATGCAACCAATCGGTGTTAATGCAACTATTGAGAACGAAAACATTATCAACATTAGAGCAATGATAGCAAATGAAGATGGATCCAAAATTTTTAGCATAAACAAAAAAGATTCTATTCATAATTACAAAGAATTAAGTTATAATATAGGAATATCTTTGTTAGATTATTACAATGAACACTTAATTAAGTAGGTACATTCTTTATGAGACTTATCTTAACAAGGCCCATAGATGATTCTTTGTATCTTGCTAGCATAATGAAAAGCAAGGATCACGATTTTTTAATTGATCCTATGTTAGAGATTGAATTCATAGATAATAATTTTGATACAGAAGAATTTAATTGTTTTATTCTTACAAGCAGGTACGCTGCCCATTCATTGCTAAAAATATATAATATTAATAAACTGAAAAATAAAATATTTTTTTGTATCGGCGTTGCAACAAGGAATATATTAGCAAATTCTGGTTTCAAAAACATACATCACGCAAACGGAACCTCAGAAGATCTATTAAAAATCATCACTAATTTTTCAAGGAAAGATAATAAATTTCTTTACATAAGAGGTGTAGATATAAACTGTGATATATGCAAAATACTAAATAACTCAGGAATATATGTTAGAGAAGAGGTTACTTATAAAGCTAATCCTGCATTGGCATTGTCAAGAGAAACAGTCTCTGCAATAGACGGTAATAATATAGATGGGATAATTTTTTATTCGAAAAGAACTGCAGAAATATTTATAGATTTAATCAAAATAAATAAATTAAGTAATAAAACGTCAATAATTTGCGCGTATTGTTTATCCGAGGACATAGCAGGCATATTAAGAGAATTTAATATGGAAGTGAAAGTAGCAAAATATCCGATGAATGATGAGATCATTAGATTGATAAATTAAACTGATTTATATTATAAAAAAGAGAAGTGTATCGATAATATGGGCACTAAAAAACCTAACGTAACAATTGACACTGTTGTAAAGAATGGAGAGCGTGATTCCATTGATAAACAAGATATAAATAAACAATTTAAGGAAGGATTTTTTAAACAAATCGTTAAAAGTTTTATAAAAATTACTATAATATCTACCTTATTCGTTGCTACCCTATTTTTAATTTACTTTTTTATATTTAAAGGAAGCTCTTTTGATATTCTTGTTAGTGGTAATAAAATTGATTTAAATGCCAATGGTATAGTGCGTATAGAAAAAAAATTAGCGACTGCAGAGGAAAGGTTGACTGGATTACAATCTCTTGAAAATAAAATTAACCTACTTGATACTAAAATAAATATTTTTATAGAGGATTATAATATTAATCCTCTTGGAAATAATCTAGAAAAATTTAATTTAATAGATAACAAGATAAATAACGTATCCTTAAAAATTGTATCGCTAGAAAAAGAGATGGAAACGTCAGAAAATTTATCTATTGATAAAAAAAACTCAAAGAAATCAAACAATATAGACTTAATTGAGCCGAAGGAATTATTAATAACAACAGATTCTTTATTAGATAAAGTAGATAAGGATAACCAAGATTTAGTGCTATTGAAGAAGCAGATTTATCAATTGACTGAGGACTTAAATAAAAGAAATATACTTACAGCAGAATTATTATACAAAGATATACTTAGTAATGCAGAATTGAATAACTTTTTTGTCAACGAAGTAATAGAATTAAAAAAATTATTTCCAGGTCTCACTAATATTAAGAGAATAGAAATTCTATCTAATAAAATAATTCCAACAAAAGATACTTTGCTTAAAGACTTAGATAAATTGCAGTTAATTGATATTCCCAAAATAGAGGGCAATAATGACGTAATGTCAAAATTTTTGAACAAAGTATCAAAAGAGATAACAATACGTCGTGTTGACAATGGTATTGAAAATATTAGCCTAAGTGACGTTAGAAATCATATTATTGATGACAATATGGAAGAAGCAATTAGTTTGATTACAGAATTATCATCAAATAATATAACCAAAGACTGGATAATAAAAGCTAACTCTAGACTAGAATTTTTAACAGAAATAAAAATTTTAAATAATTATATATTAGAGCAAAAAAATAAGAAATTTATTTTAAAGGATAATTTCTATGAGTAAAATAATTAGCTTTTTACTCGTTGTATTATTTGGAGCTTTTTTAATTTCATGGATGTCAGATTATCCGGGTTTTGTCCTGCTTAATTGGGGTAACTATGAAATAACGGTTAGTTTATTGATTTTATTTCTTGGACTCTTTGCATTTGCAATTTTTATAATATTGGCTTGGGTGTCTATTAATTGGATTTTTAATATACCCAGATGCATTAAGAATTATTATTCAAAGAAAAATTATAAAAAGGGTGAAGACGCACTATCAAGAGGCATGATATCTGTTGCAGCAGGAAATTTTATTGATACAGATGAACAAATTAAGAAAGTAGATAAATACATTAAAGACAAAGAGAACCCATTCGTACTTATTTTAAAAGCACAAAATGCCACTCTAAAAGAAGATCGCATAAGTTTAAAAAATATTTTTGAAAATATGACAGAATATGAAGATACAAAGATTTTAGGAATGAGAGGATTGTTTTCGCTTTTGAAAAATGAAGAGGATATTCAGAAAACTAGAGATTTATTGACGAGTGCTATCGAGTATAAAAAAGATGAACCTTGGGTTCTCGAGGCAATATTAGATTTTGATATATTAGATAGAAATTGGGGTGCCGCGCAAAAAACTATAGAAATGCAATTAAAAAATAAGATAATAAATAAGAAAATTGCAAATAGAAAAAAAGCAGTTTTGATGACTGCAGAAGCACAGACCCTTGAAGAAAATGATGTTGAAGCTAGTTTAAAAATAGCAATTGAAGCAAATAAATTAGAACCAGATTTAATTATCTCCTCTTCCATAGCTGCAAGAATTTACTCAGATAAAGGTCAGTATTCAAAAGCAGATAGGATAATAGAAAGATCATGGAAAATCCATCCTCACCCAGATCTTTCAATTATATATAGCTATATTATACCAGGAATTTCGCCAAAAGAACGACTTTCTAGAATTGAAAATTTAATCAAGAAAAGCCCCAAAGGCAACATAGAATCTGCTATTTCGTTAGCAAACGCAGCCATTCAAAGCCTTGATATTGAGAAAGCAAGAAAAGCACTTATTCCATATATTGATAATGATATTGAGAAAAGAGTTTGTGTATTAATGTCTGAGATAGAGGCAATAGATAGTGGAGACCAAGGAAAAATTAGAGAATGGTTGGTAAGGGGACTAAATGCAATGAGCGATCCAGTTTGGTATGCGAATAATTATATTTCACCAATGTGGCTTCCTGCTTCCCCTGTCACAGGTGAATTGGATGTATTTAGATGGGGAAATATAAAGGAACCAATAAGAATTGCTTATAAAAATAAAGCTGCATTAAGCAATAATATGACAGAAATTAATAAAACAAAAAAGACAAAGGATTTTTCTGAACAAACTGACACTGATCATAAAAAAAGTAATTTGAATTCTAATTCAAAGGAGAGGTTAATTGGTTTAGAAGAAGATTATAAAGAAAACAGTACTTTATTGGATAAAGAATCTTTAAATCAAGACTTTATTCATTCACCTGATGACCCAGGTGTTGAACATCCCAATGATAAAGTCGATTAATGGTATAGATTATATTCTGTAAATAGTTTAAAATAAAACATATATGATAGTTTGAACATGTTGGTTTAAGGTCGTTGTAGCTCAGATAGCAGAGCAACGCATTCGTAATGAGTGGTTCTGTGGTTCAATTTCCCCGGAGGCATGATTTACATTTATAGGAGAATAATATGAAATATAATCTATTAGGCAGATCAGGTTTAAAGGTGTCGAATCTTGCTATTGGAACAATGAACTATGGTAATGCAGATTCATCACAAGCCTTGTTCTCGTTAGGGGTAAAAGAGGCTAAAAAAAATATAGATCTTTGTATAGATGCGGGTATAAATTTAGTGGACACATCTGATGGTTATGCGAAGGGAGCATCGGAAGAAGTATTAGGAGAAGCTATAAAAGGAAAAAGAAATGATCTTTTAATAGCTTCTAAAGTTTGGAATCCAATGGGTGACGGCCCTAATGATATAGGCTTATCACGTCATCATATTATATCAGCATGTGAGGCGAGCTTAAAAAGATTAAAAATAGATCATTTAGATATTTATTTAGCACATAAATGGGATGGAATGACACCTCTTGAGGAGGTTATGGAAGCATTCGATAGTTTGATAAGAACTGGTAAGGTTAGATATATTGGTTGTTCAAATTTTTCTGGTTGGCATCTGATGAAATCACTAGCTGTTGCAGACAAAGATTCAAGGCAGAGATTTATTTGCCAGCAAATACACTACACATTACAGTCTCGAGAAGCAGAAAATGAGTTGGTACCTATTGCTATTTCTGAAGAATTAGGAACATTAGTTTGGAGCCCATTAGCAGGTGGTTTGTTAACTGGGAAATACAAAAGGGGAGAATCTGGTCCAAAAGGTTCTCGTCATTTTGAAAGAAAATGGAAAAATCCTCCTATTCATGACGAAGATAAACTATATGATATAATTGATACAATTATTGACATTGCTAATAACAGATCTGTTCCTCCCTCGCAAATATCTCTTGCGTGGTTACTTAGTAGACCGACTATAACTTCATTAATCATTGGAGGAAGAAGCGAGAAACAATTTAATGAAAATCTTCCAGCAGCAGATTTAATACTCAGTGATGAGGAGTTAGAAAAATTAAATAAGGTTAGTAAACCTAAGTTATTGTACCCATATTGGCATCAACAATTTATGGGAAAAGAGAGATTTTCTGAAGCTGATTTGGGTTTGCATAAATGGCATATGGGTAATTAACCCAATGCTAAATATTTACAATTGATATGCAGAGTTTTACTGAAGCTTTTAATTTAGCGTCAACGTTACTTCTAGAAGGGAATAAGGAGCTATTAGAAATAGTTTTTCTTTCTTTAAAAATTTCAACGTTATCAACGGTTATAGGCTGTATGATAGGTTTTCCTCTTGGAGCTATAATTGTTGTTTATAGATTTCCAGGCCGTAGATTCACAATATTAATGATTAATACATTAATGGGACTACCTCCAGTTGTAGTTGGTTTGGGTGTATATCTTTTGTTATCAAATGCAGGACCGATGGGTAATTTTAAGCTTTTGTATACACAAATAGCCATGATAATTGCTCAGACAATACTTATTACACCAATTGTTGCTGCTTTAAGTAGGCAGGTGGTAGAAAGCCTCTATGAAGAGTACGAAGAGTTATTTAATTCCTTATTAATAACGAAGGCTTCAGCTATTTTTGCTTTATTATGGGATGCTAGATATAGCTTATTAACAATTGGATTGGCTGGTTTTGGTAGGGCTATATCTGAAGTTGGCGCTGTTATGATAGTAGGAGGGAATATTGCGCATGTAACCAGAGTCATGACTACTGCTATTGCTTCAGAAACAGCAAAAGGAGATTTAGCATTAGCCTTAGCTTTAGGGATGATTTTGATATCAATAACCTTTTTAGTAAATGGTTGTGCCATGTGGCTCAGAGCTTCAAAGTATTTTTCAAACGAATGATTGTATAATTTAATGAATAGAAACGATGAAAATAAATTTTTAACAGACTCTGATGATATTTTCCCTATATCTATGGTTAATGTGACGCTTAATATTGATAATAAGCAATTGATTTATAATGTGAATATAAACATTAATAACGATGGCTTGACCGTTCTTATGGGATCAAATGGTTCTGGTAAAACGTTAATGTTAAAATTATTACATGGACTTATTGTTCCAAGCACGGGATATATTTTGTGGAATAATCAAAAGCTTAATTATAAAATAAAGTTACAACAGAGTATGGTTTTTCAAACTCCAGTTCTTCTAAAAAGATCTGTTGCGGATAATATAAGCTTTGTCTTAAATAGGAAAATGAGATCAAAATACCAAATTGATGACGTATTAGAGAGAGTTCATTTGTTGGAATTTAAAAATCGTGCCGCAAGATTGTTGTCAGCAGGTGAGAAGCAGAGATTAGCTTTGGGAAGAGCACTGGCAACCGAACCAAAATTACTATTTTTGGATGAGCCTACTTCCAATCTAGATCCGGCTACAACTAAATTTGTTGAAGATACTGTAAAAAAAGTTAGTAAAAATAAGACAAAAGTAATTTTTGTTACCCATGATATACATCAAGCAAAGAGAATAGCAGATGATATAATTTTTATTGATAAGGGAATAGTGATAGAACATACAAATTCAAGTGATTTCTTTAACTTAAGAAATTCAGTAAAGGCAAAGTCATACCTTGCAGGGAAAATATTTTTATAGATAATTATTTGTTTTTAAAATGAGATGCATATGAAGAGATATTTATATTTTGTGTTTGGTATATCCGTCTTGCTTTATTTTGTTTTTACAAATATTGATGATGAACAAGATCATATAATTTTACAAGCAACAACATCAACGGATAATTCAGGTTTTTTTAGTTACATACTCCCTTTGTTTGAGCAAGATACCTCAATAAGAGTGGATGTAGTTGCTGTTGGAACTGGTCAGGCTATTAAAAATGCTAAAAATGGAGACGGAGATTTATTATTAGTTCATGAGAAAGAGTTAGAGGAACAGTTTGTTGCAGATGGTTATGGAAGCAAAAGATTTGATTTAATGTTTAATGATTTTATATTAGTGGGACCCGTTGATGATCCTGCTAATGTTAGAGATGCAGATAATATATATAAAGCTTTTGAAAAAATACATCAAAAAAGAGCAAAGTTTCTATCAAGAGGTGATAATTCAGGTACACATATTAAAGAGTTAAAGATTTGGAATGAAGCAGAGATATACAATCTTAGCATAGAACAAGAATGGTATTTTGAAAGTGGAAGCGGTATGGGCGCGACTCTTAACATGGCTGTCCAAAATTCAGCCTATACTTTATGCGACAGATCAACGTGGATATCATTTAAAAATAAAAGTAACCATACAATACTTTTGGCGGATACAAAAAACTTAATTAATAATTACGGTATCGTATTATTAAATGAAGATAAATATCCTAAATTGAATCATAGCGGAGCAAGGAAACTATCAGAATGGTTGTTGTCTAAAAAAGGACAAAGTGCCATTGAAGGTTTTAAAGTTAACAATCAGCAGATGTTTTTTACTCAATAAATATTATAATCTTAAATTAAGCTATTTCACAAGTCATATCTTGACCACAACACATTGGTGATTTTACTTTACCATGTCCATTTACACACTCACTTATATGCACACTTGATCCATCAGGTTTTGTAATAGTGCTATGAGAAAGTTCGGTTTCGCATTTACCACAAGTCATTACACCTATACTCATTCCACATTTTTCACATTCATATTTTGCCATTTTAAAAATACCTTTTAATAATAAAATTATTTGAATAATAAATCAAAAAAATCAATTAGCCAAGTTTTTACATGCATATCATACAATAATCTGCCCTCAAAATGTTTCTTTCTTTCTTGAGCTCCAGGTAATTGTAATCTACTCTCTGCTTTTACTAGCCATCTGTGTATCATTGCTAATGTTAATTCTGTATGGAATTGTATTCCATAAATACTATCTTCTATCCTAAATGCTTGTGCCTCACCCGTTTCTCCTACAGCTAATAAATCACAGGATTTTGGTGGTTTCATCCATTCCTTATGCCATTGATGAACATACGGAGGCCAGCTAATAATTTCCCCCCCTGAATCTGTTGGATATATTGGATAATGGCCTATTTCAACAAGGCCACTTTTATTTTTACGAACACTCCCGCCAAGAGTACACGCTAATAATTGTGCGCCTAAGCAAATTCCAAGAAATGGTTTTTTTTCTTTTATTGGAATATTAATCCAATCTTTTTCATAATTGATAAAATCATTATCATCATTAGCGCTCATTGGCCCGCCAAACATAATTGCACCAATATGATTTTCAAGTGTGTTAGGTAATTGGTCACCTAAAGCAGGCCTACGTATATCTAATTTAAAACCACGTGATTGTAATAATAATCCAATTCTTCCTGGCGTAGAGCTAGCCTGATGAAGGATTATAAGTACTTTTTTTTCAATTATCATGGTTAAAGATTTTCAATTACCTTTGATTTAAGATTCATTCTATCTCTTGTTGAAATCCCAATTAATTCAGCAGTACGCCAGACTAAATTATTTTCATACGGATCAAAATTTTTATCTACTGCAACAATTGTCCACATCATTTCAATAATAATTTTTCTTTCTTCTTGATTAAGATTTTCTTTGATTATCTTTGTAAATGAATAAAGGTCAACTGCGTTCGATTCTCTTAATTTTGCTTCTCTTAATACATTCAACATATCATTATCAGTTATATTAAAATATTTTTTAACTAACTCTTTTATTTTTTTCTCTTCTAAAATTGCGAAATCATCATCAATTGAAGCGGCTCTTATTAATAAGCCGGTAATTGATATTTGTAATTCTGTTGGTTTTGTGATGTCTAGAGATTTTTCTGAATTGTTACTGCTAAAAATTTTATTTAAAAATTTAATCATGAATTTCCTACGATCTGTAAAGCTATAATTGTTAGTTAAACTATAGAGTATAAATTATAATTATAATGTCAATAAATTGATTGTTATTATAATATATAATTATCTATATAATTATTATGAGGAAGCAAGCCCTTGAAAATTTCTAAAAAAATTTCTAAAATAGGCATTATCGGTTATCCCATTACACATTCTTTATCTCCACTAATTCATCAATACTGGTTTGAGAAATACAATATAGATGGAGAATATCTGTCTTTAGAGGTTGCTCCAGATTCTTTGAAATCTTTTTTTGAAGATATTGATCAATATAATTTACGTGGGTTTAATATTACAATACCGCATAAAGTTAATGCATTAAATTACGTTGACGAAATAGATCAAAGTGCCCAGGCTATAGGTGCAATTAATTGTATAACTATTAATAACGATAAGAGTCTTTTGGGTGCTAACTTCGACGCAAAGGGTTTTATGGATAGTTTGATAAGTAATTATTCAGAAAATATTTTTAACAAAAAACCTGTTGTTGTTGTTGGTGCTGGTGGAGCTTCAAGAGCTATTCTATATTCTCTTATAAATTATGGAATAAAAGAGATAAGGTTATCCAATAGAACTTATGAAAAATCTGAGATTTTAAAAAAATATTTTGGAAGTGTAATTAAGATAATACCGTGGGATGAAAAAGAAAGATCTTTAAATGATTGTGGTCTTTTGATTAATACTACTAATCAAGGGATGTTGGGAACCGATCCTCTCGATATGGATATTTCAGGCTTACCAAGAGAAGCTATTGTTATTGATTTAATATACAATCCAATTGATACAGATTTAATTAAAAGAGCTAGGTTACAAGGAAACAAGACATTAAATGGTCTGCCAATGTTGGTATATCAAGCTGTTCCAGCCTGGGAAGTATGGTTTGGAATCAAACCCGATGTAACAAAAGATTTGTTACATCTTTTAAAGAAAGCCCTTCAGTAAAGGGTAAATTATTTTATAAAATATCTTTCTTTAAAGATTGATATTTGTTGCCAATAATATTTTCTATAGATCTAGCTGCTATCATTACTTCTTCTTCTTTATTTTTTGCTCCTATTATTTGTAATCCTATAGGTATTTGATTGTTATCAAGAGCAACAGGAATTGTAACTGCACAAAGACCTAGAAGATTAATGGGAGAAGTGTTTCTTAAAAATGCTGAGTTAGCTTTTGAGTATGCCCCGACCTCAACTAAATCAGCAACTTTTGGCGCTGATATAATAATGGTTGGTGATAATAAGAAATCTATTTCATTAAATAATAAATGTATTTTATTACTTAATACTTCTAACTCTTTCACTCTTTTTATGTATTCAATTGCAGGAAAACTACTTATGTCTTTAATTCTGTATGCGACATTAGGGTCAAGTGTTTTTTTAAACTCTATCATTTCATTATTTATAAAAGATCCAAATTCTGAAGCTGCAAGACCCCCTTTTAAAAAGAGAGCATGGGATTCTTTAATTTCACTCGATTGAATAGCTGTGATTTTATTTTGATTTCTGGATGATATTTTATCAAATACTTTTAGTATTTCTTTATTAATATAGGGGTCGCATTCTTCGAAGAACCAATCAACAAGTCCATATTTATAAGAATTATTAATATAGTTATTAATTTCATTAATATTTATTTTAGACTTTATCTTTGAATGCTTATTTATTTCTAAGAATGAAAAAAATAAATCTTCTACAGTGTTTGTTAATATTCCAGCTGTATCGAGACTAGTGCTTAGCGGCACAATTCCATAAGTAGACCATCTCCCAACGGTTGTTTTGAGACCAACGTTACCTGTTATTGAAGCCGGAATTCTTACTGAACCTGCGGTATCACTCCCCAATGCAATCATTGCTGTCCCTGTTTCCAGACTAACACCAGCTCCTGCACTAGAACCTCCAGGAACGCGATGATTTTTTGAGTCCCATGGGTTTATTGGAGTTCCCCAGTGAGGATTAATTCCAAGTCCCCCAAAAGCAAATTCAACTGTATGCGTTTTTCCCGTGATAAGAGCGCATTGCTTTTGAGTACTTTTTACTACAGGACCTTCTGCTTCCCATTTTATAGGTAAAGCTGATGGCGTACCGGCATATGTCTTGTAGCCATTTACACCATATAGATCTTTAATAGATATTGGAATACCCATTAATTTTCCACAATCAATACTCTTATTGATTTTTTTGTTTACTGCCTTTGCTCGATTTAAGATTTTATCAGGATCAAATTCTCTATAGGCATTAAGACTTGATTTAGTGTTAGAATAATTTTCTATTACTTTTTCTGCTATATCAATAGGAGAAAGGCTCCTATCTCTGATGCTTCTATAAAGATCTAGTAAATTATATTTTTTTTTATTAATTTTTAGCATTTTAATCTATACATTAAATTATAAGAATGAATTATAGTTTAGTAAGTAATAATATCATTATAATATAATATAATAAAATTAAAAGAATAGGATAATAAAAAATGTCACATAGTGTTATCGATACAAAAGACAGAGGTAGTCAGTTAAATAGATATGGACCTACTTCAGGTAGAGTTGTTTCAACTGATCCAATTAGGTTAAAAACAAAAACTATAGACACGCATGCCCATATACTCATACAAGAAGCCCATGATTATATTGCACCATTATATAATTTAGGGGATATCCCATTTGTGCATAATTCAAGTACAGAAACCCTGAAGATACAAAAAACTCAAGATGAAGAAAGAACAATTGCTTTAACTTCTATCGAGGACAGAATTAATGTTTTGGATACACAATGCATTGATATGCAGGTTTTAGCTTCAGTGCCAAATCAGTGCTATTATATGGCAAAAGGCGAGGATGCTGCTAAGGTTTCACGTTTAGTTAATGATGGAATTGCAAGATGGGTTGAAGAAAAACCAGATAGATTCGTTGGTTTAGGAACAGTTCCTTTGCAGGAAATGGATATTTGTCTTAGTGAGTTAGACTATATAAAGAACGAATTAAATTTTAAAGGTGTTCAAATTTTAACTAATGTTAATGGCAAGGAAATATCAGACCCTATATTTGATCCATTTTGGGAAAAAGCTGAAAAATTAGGATTAGTTGTGATGCTGCATCCTTTAGGATTCTCACATGGGGAAAGATTTTCTGGATATTACTTTACTAATGTAATTGGAAACCCATTAGATACATCGGTTGCTTTGCATTATATAATATTTAACGGTCTATTAGAAAAATTTCCTAATTTGAAGATTTTCGCAGTTCATGGAGGTGGATTTTTACCAGCGTACTCAGGTAGAATTGACCACGCATGGGGCGCAAGAAAAGATGCAAAGGGTAATCTCAATAAATTACCCTCTGAATATCTATCAATGATTTATTTTGATACTACTGTATTTACAAGGCATCAGTTAGAATACCTTATAAAAATATATGGAGATAAGCATATTGTTCTAGGAACAGATTATCCTTATGATATGGCAGAATATTATCCAATTGAACATATCGCTACAAGTGAGCTAACAGATGATCAAATATCAAATGTAGCTGGCAAGTCTGCCTTAGAATTATTCAGTATTAAATAAATTAGATGCTTGTTAGTAGGCGTGATTTACTATCATCTTTTTTATTGTTAACATTATCAGGCGCATATTTCCCGCTAATTTGGGGGGTATGCGCTCCTTGAAGCTTTAATTCTTCAATGTGCTCTCTTCTTGTTATTCTTGCCCATTTTCTATTTAATGGATCTGTAATGTTAATTTTAAGCTTTCCAATTTTTTCAACTTCCAACTCTATTTTATCACCATCCATAAATGGATTTAAGCCCCTGTGATTAGTCCCTGTTGCAATAATGTCTCCCGGTTGCAATACGTGGATTGAGCTAAGCCATTCGATACATCTTGGTATATTATGAGCCATATCATCGGTATTAAAGTTTTGCATAACCTGCCCATTATTTTTTAGAGTAATTTGCAGATTTTGAGGATTTTCTATTTCATCTTTTGTTACTAGGTAAGGTCCTATTGGAGTGTAGCTAGCTCTTGATTTCATTGAAAAGAAGAAATTTGAAGCTAGTAGACCTCTTGCAGACCCATCGATAAAGTTTGTGTAACCAAACACATAATCCATAGCTTCTGAAGCCTTTATATTGTGAGCTTTTTTACCTATTACAAGTGCTAATTCAGCTTCGCCTTCAAATACTGTTGCGGGTATATCGGTAAGTTCCATAGTATCACCGTCTCCAATTATTGTACTTACTGCTTTGTGGAATGCATTTATTGGTGCTGGTTCCGCTCTAGTTCCATCTTCCATATAATTTACAGCCATACAATCTATATTTGATGGCCTAGGTGTTGGAGCTCTTAATGTAACTTTGTCTATATTAATACCACTAGCTGTTTTTGTGAAATTTTCTATTTTTACTTTATAATGATCAAAATTTTCAATTAAACCATTCATTAAGTCTAGTGTGTCTCGATGAGGAATGTCTAATAAAATATCTGTAATATCAATTACAATATCATCTTTCAGTACGCCTAATCTGTAGTCATTAAAATATAATAATTTCATTTAGTTGTTCCTTTTAAATTTTCATATCATCTTCTGTTACATCACCTAGGTAAACATAACCTGTTTCTTCGACACTGCCAGCTCCAATGTATAATCCAACAGCCACTATAGGTTCGCTATCACTTAGATTATAGAGCCAATGTTCTACTCCTTTTGGGATATAATGGAAATGCCCGCCTCTAACTTCTACTTTTTCATCACCAGCCCCAGCTAAACCATGACCTGAGATTATATAATATATTTCTTCACAATTTTCATGCATATGTTTTTTATGGACTGCTCCTGGCATAAACGTGGCGTGAAAAACAGTTGTAGAGGAACCATTTTTTTTACTTATAGGTAATCTAAAATCGGTTATTGACCAACCTTCTTTCTTATTCATTTTTTCTGGCTCTATGTCATCTAAATGAACAAGTATTCCTTCATTAAATCCATTTCTTGGCATTTCTAGATCTTCTTTAGTTACGGGTCCACAAAATTTATATCCAGAATCAGCAACATCTTTTGCGCCTATATAGAATCCAATTACTTCGGCGTCATCATCTTGAGTTTCGTTATGAAAGAAGTGCTCAGAATTAGCTGGCATTACTCTGCAATGACCTGCTCTAATATTTGCCCTTCCATCACCTTGGCCAACAACTCCATTTCCTTTTAGGTATATTGCCACTTCTTCACTCTTAGTGTGTAGATGTTTATTATGAGTTGAACCTGATTTAAAAATAGAATGAAAAACAGTAGTAGAGCTTCCACATTCTCCTGTTATTGGTAATCTAAATTCAGATATGTGCCATCCATTCTTTTCTTCCATATTTGTGATTGGTACGTCATCAATGTGGATTGGTGGGTATTTTAGTGTCATTTTCTTCTCCATAATTGAAAATTTTACCTCTTTAATAATACTATATTTATAATATATATTTATCAACAAGAGTTATTATGTTCCCATAGAATATCGATCCAATAATAGCTCCAAATATTAGAAATAAAACAGGTGCATTGACAACTCTTTTCCCTCTGATAATTGTTATTGAAAGTTGAATTACTCCTAGAATTGCTCCGACTATAAACCATTTATATTGTAATATGAAATTCATGGCGACCTCGTTTAAAGAAATTGGCTAATAAATATAACCCAAAAAGATAATAACAAACCCCCCGTTAATGTAAATAGTCCGTTCCACTTTAATCCTGCGTGGATAGGTGTGATTTTCGCGAGATCGGCAATTAGTAATGTAGAGGCGGTATAAGGCGAGCTAATTCCCGATAAGGCCCACCCAGACGTTAGAGCTAATATTATTGCATTCGGAGAGACCCCTAAATTAGCCGCTTGTGGAAGTAGTGGGGCTATCAGATAAACTGCTAAAATAGGATTCATACCTATTTGGCCAGTTATTGGCATTAGCCATAATATTCCTACTAGCACCAACCAGGTAGGAATAGAAGAGAAATTAATTACATCACTATTAATGTAAGGAGCTATAATACTAGATGCCATAGTGCCAATGAATGCTGCCATTATTAATAATATCAATTCTGATTTATAATTTACTATATCTTTAAATATGTACCCAGAGACTCTCTCTTTAGTTCTTATATATAAAATTTTTGTGTCTTTACCATTGTAGTTCTGATAGATGATCCAGGCTAAACTAAATATTGGAACTATCAGCATTACAACAGCAACTGCTCTTAGATTCGTGATATATTGAGCTGATCCTATTAAGCTTAATAAAAAGATAAACAGGAATATTAACGGCATTACAGTATTCCAAGAACCTGTTTTTCTGATTAAGTCATTTGAATTTATATTTACATTAATCTTAGATTTATGGAAAAAATCAAGTAATAACCCTAATATCATTAGGATTAATGCGCTTATAAAACAAGGAATAGCTGCTCCAGACCAAGATGATCCATCAATTATTGAAGTTGTTATTGCTACAGAAAAAGTGAGAGGTGACCAACATGTCATTGCTATGAAGCCCCTTTGTACAGCCAATAACATTCTTTTCGTTCTAATTTTTCTAATCTCAATATTTGCCTCTCTTCTAGCTCCTCTTTCTGCTAAACTGCCAAGTAATGAAATTGCACCATAGCTTAGTATTATGCCGTATATATGCCCTCCTAATATTAATGCTAAGCATCTTTTGCTTGGATTTTGGTTAGCTAAGAACTCACCACATTTTTCTATAGCTTGAGAGGAGGATGCAGCATTTCTTAAACAAGATAAAGATAGGAAGAAAGCGGCTACGAAAGCAGAACTTTGTAGCGAAGACTGGATTAAGTTCGGCCATGTGGGTATTTTTATTATTGCTAATATTATTAAGATGAATCCAGTAAATACAAAAATTTTTCTTGAAAGTTGAAGATTATTTAATGAAATTAGAACAAATACACCGATTATAATACTAGCAATTAAATAGAAAAAATTTCCCACGCCCCACTCTGCAAGTATAACAAAAGCAATACAGGAAAAAAGTAAAATAGAAGATAAGTAATTTCTATATTTCTCAAAGTATTGAATATTTATAATCTATTCCTTTTTAATTTCGAGTCTTAATAACAAAGATTAATATAATTATTGTTGTTAAAGCAAATGTTGTTGTAGCAAGTTGCGCAATGCTAAATACAAAAGAGGATGTTTGTTCAATATTTGCAAGTATAAAAGTAATGATTGCTCCGTAACCAAAATGAAGACAACCTCCTAAAGCTGATGCGGAACCTGCAATTTCAGGTTTTACAGAATTAAGTGCCTGTGCATAGCAGTTAGCAAGCAAAAGACCTGTACCAAAATTTGAAATTGCAAAAGCTATTAAGACTGGTAATGGAGTTTCTACCAACATTAATCCAAAAAATAATTGAAGAATGCCTCCGCTAAAGCTAAACAAGCCTCCAATAATTATTATTTTATCTATTGTAATATACTCGCTTAAGCGCCTTGAAATGTAGGTTGCTAAAACAAAAAGAGATGGCATTATCATAATATAAAATCCAAATATTTCTGGCTTAACTCCCATTACAACGATAAATATTATTGGAGATGAAACTATATATGCTTGCATTGCTCCGCTTGCGAACGCCACTATTATGCTATAGCAAGCAAAGTGTTTATTTGCTAATAACGATCTATATGTTTTGAATAATTGTGATAGTTTGGGAGGATTTCGTTTTTCTGGAGGTAGCGTTTCCTTTAATGTAAAGAATACAGCTGTGAAGACTATTATGCCGATACTGAACGTAAAGATGAATGTTGCTCTCCATCCAAACCATGCGGTTAGAAAACCACCAACAAAAGGAGCCATTATTGGTCCTACTGCCATAGCAATTGCGACATAAGACATTGCACGAGCAGCAGCAACACCCTCTGACGTATCTCTTATTATAGCCCTGCTAATTACGAGAGTTGAACACGCTCCTGTTGCCTGAGCTAATCTTGAAATCAGTAGTACAGTGATATTATCTGAAGAGGCACATAGTAAACTTGCTATTATAAAGATTAATATTCCACATAAAACAATTATTCGTCTTCCAAATCTATCAGAAAGAGGTCCAATAATAAGCTGAGCAATTGCAAATGCTGCAAGATATGTCGGAACCATTTTTTGAACAATTGCAATACTTACATCAAGGTCAAGAGCAATATTAGGAAGCCCTGGAATAAATATTGTTGACGCAATTTGTCCAGCAAATAACATTGTAAATAATAAAGCAATTGGAGGTGGCTTACTAAGTCCGTTTTTCATATTTTTTCTAATAATTTATTCAATAAATGAACTGGTGATGATATAAGTATAATTAACGCATATAATTAGTTACTAATTTTATAGTACTTACAATTAAAATACCAATTACACCAGCAAAAAATAATGTGGATGATATGTTAAATGCATCAGACAATAAACCAAGTAAAATAGAACCAATTGCACTACCACCAATTGCTACAACTAACCAGAGACTTCCCACCCGTCCTCTAATAGAATCTGTTACTTGCATCTGTACAGTTGATTGATTGTCTATAGCAACAATTGTAACAAAAAATCCTATTATGGATACAATTATAATTGCAAGAACCCAATTGTCTATGATACCAAGTAATGATATTCCTGCAAGACCACAAACTAGTGATATCCTAGAAATTGAGGTCACTCCGTCTGTAGTTATAACTTTTTTTCTTGAGGCAACAAGGATCGATGACATTAGTGCCCCTCCGCCTGCTGCAGCTAATATCTGTCCTAATCCTTGAGCTCCTCTTTCAAAAACCCCGTCAGCTAGTACTGGCAATAATTCCAATGAACCTCTAATAATCACTGATGCTATAAATGTCATCATCATGCATTCTCTTATGATAGGGTGCTTAACAACAAACTTAGCTCCATCTAATAATTCTTTCAAAAAAGGTTTACGATCAGGCGTAGTGCTTTCTTTTGGTCTTAGCTTTAATAAGCTAATTGTTATTAAAGCTGGAATAAACAATAATGAATTTATCAAAATAGTTACGTCCGTGCCATACGCCGCTATCATCAAACCTCCAACTGCAGGACCAATTAGCCTAGCTACCTGGAAATTCATAGCATTAAAGGCAACTGCATTTGAGATTGCTTGTTTTTCTACAATTCTAGGCACAATTGTTTGTCGCGTTGAACCATAAGCACTGTTGGCTAACCCAATAACAAAAGCAACAAGGCTTAATATTAATATTGATAGGTTATCTGTGGTGTATAGAATAAATATAACCACCGTCATTATTGACTGAGTTAATTGGCTAATAAAAGCAGGTTTTATGGGTTCAATTCTATCAAGAAGAACTCCAAAAAGCGGTGTTGCAATTAACGAAGGAGCGAAAAGGCAAAAAGATAGCAGACCTACGTAAGCTGCGGAACCTGTTGTTTCCCATGCTACCCACCCAAGTACTAGTCTTGTTACCCAAACTCCATGCAAAGATAAAGACATGCCGAATAGATAATACCTAAAATACTTATTATGAAGAGCAGGATATCGAATTTTTTTACCTTTGCGGATAAATTTTGTATCTTATAATATATTTTTTATTATATTACTTTAAATATATTATAACAAATGAGAAATACATTATTTTAAAAATAACCAAATGGATAATTACAGTGGAAGAAGAAACTAACAACAAAATAAATAACCTCTTAAAATCATGTAACCATAGGGTTATTCCGTCAGATGATGGAACAGATATATCATTTCGCATATGGGGTAATAAAGGCCCGGTTTTAGTATTATTGCACGGTGGTTATGGTTCATGGTTACATTGGTTTAATAACATCATATCGTTATCAGAAGATTTTCGATTGGTAATTCCTGATATGCCAGGATTTGGAACATCAGAAGCACTTCCAGAATTACCAGGCTTAGACAAATATGCGATGACTTTAGTAAATGCATTAGCTAATTTAATGCCAGATGAAGTTTATAATATAGTCGGTTTTTCTTTTGGATCAGCTATTGGATCACATATGGTTAAGTTTGCAGGAGATAAAGTTAATCGCCTTACCTTAGTTGGTTATAACAGGACTGGAAACATGCCTTTTATAAGACCAAAAATGAAAAGTTGGAGAAAAGTAAACAATCAAGAAGAATTATACGCAGCCCAAAGACATAATTTATCTGTAATGATGATTCATAAATCAGATAAAATTGATGATTTAGCTATTAATTTACAAACTGTTAATACAAGCGGAGCAAAAGTAAGAAGTCTTGATATTGTTGCATCTCACGATCTTCCAAATCGTATTTTGGATATACAAAAACCCATAGATATTATTTGGGGTGAATTTGACGTGACTTTGATTAATGGTGTAGAAGATGCGCATGTCAGAATGATAGATATTATTCCAGATGTTAAATGTCATATTATTCGCAATGCAGGTCACTGGATACAGTTTGAAGAGCCTGAAGAATTTAATAAAATAATCAAACAAATTTATTTTTAGTTCATTAGCTCTAACAATAGATCAATGTTATTAATGTTGAGACCAGTCAATAAATGAACCATAACCTGGGTGTTTAAAATCACATGGTATCTCAACAAGAGTTGGCGTATTATATTTTAAAACTTCGGATACCGTTTCGCCAACTTTCGAGAGATCATCGACTCTTACTCCTCTTGCACCAAATGATTTTGCTAGGCTTACAAAATCTGGAGATTGTAAATCAACTCCATTTCTTCTTCCGTAAAGATGATCCTGGTGCCTTCTCTCAACGCCATACCCTTGATCATTAAAGACAAGTAAAATTACTGGAATATTATGCTCAACAGCTGTCATAAGATCTTGGATAGTAAACATAACTCCTGAATCACCATGCATTGCAACACAAGGCACGTCCGGTCTTGCAACTTTTGCGCCAATGGCTGCAGGAAGGGCAAATCCAAGTGTACCAAATCCAGATGGGACGAACCATGTGCGGGGGAAATATGTTTTCCAATAAGATCTGGCCCAAAACACAACAGTAGTTGGATCATTGAATACAATTGTTTCTTTTGGTAATGCTGCGCGCAATTGATCCAATACATCAACCTCTATAGGTTTTCCCAATGCTTTGTAGATTTTATTAAGCAATTGTCCAATCTCTTCCCGCCGATCGTTTGTATGAAAATTAATTTTTTTATTATCAATAATTTTATTTATTCTGCTTAGTCCATCATTTAAATCACCGACGGCTCCAATTGAAATTGGGTGGTTTCTACCTAATTCTGCAGGGTCTATGTCAATCTGTATAACTTTTCCTGGAAACTTTAATGTCCAACCACCTGTTGGAAAATAGGACAAACGACTACCCAGAATAATAACAAGATCCGTATCGTTAATAAAGTCTCTAACAGGTTGTTCATTGCTCCAATTGCCAAGGTGCAGTGGGTGATCATATGGAATTGAACCCTTACCTGTTTGAGATGTAATTACAGGTGCATTAATCTTTTCAGCAAATTTTATTAATTCATTAGAAGCGTTTGCGTGAACGATACCTCCACCAGACCAAATAATTGGTTTTTTTGAAGAGGAAAGTGCTTCTACTATTTGGAACAGATCTGAATCAGAAGCAACTCTTCGGTGGGCCGATGATTTTTCTCCAATAGGGATATCGCTTTCAATTTTAAAAGCATCTCCGCCAATCTCAACCATTGCAGGTTTTGGCCTCCTGCTTTTCAATGCGGTGGCGGCGGTTCTAAGAGAATCTGGAATCTCATGAGGCATTGTAGCTTGGTATCCAAAATCAATTACTGATCTGAATATCCCATATTGATCTCTTACGTCATGAAAGTAACCGCGGCCCTTTCCTCTTACATGAGCAGGGTTATCATTTAATATATGAAGGATAGCAGATGAATCATTGTGAGCAGTTCCCATCGCTGTCAGAGTGTTTAGTGCACCTGGTCCGCCACTAGTTAAAGCAACTCCAATTTCACCAGAGGCTCTATAATATCCATCAGCCATAAATACAGCACTTTGTTCATGACGAACATTTATTGCTCTGATTGATGGGTGGTCTAAGAAGGCATTATAGACGCTGAGTGTATCAACACCTGGAATACCAAAAATTGTTGTTAAACCTTCTTTTACTAAGGATTCTGCTAATATGTGCGCGCCAGATCTTTTCTTCACTTATGCCCCCTATTCAGAAATAAAAAATTTGTCTTTATTTGCTAATCTGTTAAATTTTACATTATAAATATTTTAATTTTATTTTTCTGTATTGTATACATTTAAAAATCGATTGGAGTTATTATGGTTGAATCCGCGCCACTACCAGAAGGAACAAAAAGATACGACCCTTTGAAGTTAAAAAATTTTTTAAGCTCTATTCTAGTTACTGCAGGAGTAACTTCAGTAGACGCAGAATTGGTAGCTGATGTTTTAGTAGGCGCTGATTTGAGGGGTGTAAGAAGTCATGGAGCTGCAAGATTGAGTTATTTTATAGTTAGGTTAGAAAAAGGTTCGTTGAATTTAAATGCAGATATGAAATTTACAAAACACACACATACAACAGGACTGCTTAATGCAGATGATGGTATTGGAATTATTGCAGCTGGGAAGGCAATGGATATTGCCATGGAAATGGCAAATGAGTACGGATCAGGTTTTGTAGGGGTTGCAAATTCTAGCCATTTTGGATTTGCCGGCTATTGGGCTGAAAGAGCAATGAAAAAAGGATATATTGGTATTTCAATGTCAAATAGCGGAGGAAGAACTGCTCCAACTTATGCAAGAGAGTCAATGTTAGGAACAAATCCTATGTCTGTTTCTATGCCAGGGGGGAGCAATACAGATTTTTTATTAGATATGGCAACCACAACAGTAGCTGTTGGAAAAATTGAGACAGCTTTAAGAGAGGGAAGAGAAGTGACGCCTGGTTGGGTTTCTCCGACGGGTGATAATCCTCATTTAGATGAAAGTGGTGTCCTAACATATGGCTCTCCATTGTTGCCATTAGGTGGTTCTGGTATGGAGACGGGAGGACATAAAGGTTACGGATTAAATCTTATGGTAGAATTATTATGTGGTGCACTTACAGGAACAAGTTTAAGAGACAGAATAGATGGTGCAAGAGGAACTCGAAGACCAGCTATGGGTCATTTTATGGGTGCAATTAAATTAAATGGTTTTGGTGACGCTAAAACAATACAGTCTGAAATGGGTAATACATTTGAAATTATTAGAAATGCTAAAAAAGAACCAGATCAAGAAAAAATATATATCCACGGTGAACCTGAGGCAATTGCTATAGAAGAAAATACAAGATTAGGTATACCAATTACTCCAGCTGTTTTAAAGCAACTGGATGATGTTTGCGATAGATACGGAATTAATTTAAGATTAACAGAATAATTTCTATTCAAGAGGTATCATGCATATTTTCTTAAAGGCATCTCTTTTTTGAAGATTTTCATACCATCTTTCTACATTAGGGGTTGGTGGCCTTTTGTCCACTATTGTAAAAAATCTGTGTACTACCGGTCCTAAAGGGAAATCAGCAATACCAATTTTTTCTCCTCCCATAAAAGATTTATCTTCAAGGTAGTTATCAAGTATTTTCCATAAACTATTTCCCAACTCTATCGCTTTATTTATTTCTTCCCAATTTCTATTTTCAGGTAGGTTTCGAACAAGTCCATGGAAGACAGGTCTCATCATAGGGTTAATAGCGAATAATTGCCAATCCATCCACATTTCTAATAAAGCAGCATCCTCAATAGATTTAGGGTAAATATCACCAAAACTATATTTTTTTGCAAGATATCTGACGATCGTATTAGATTCCCATAAAGTCATTTGACCATCAACTAATGTCGGAACAAGGCCAGTAGGATTTTTTCTAAGATATTCTTGTTCTTTGTTTCCTCCATGTTTTCCTCCAACATCTTCTTGAGTATATGGAATGGATAGTTCCTCTAAAAGCCAAAGTACTTTCATTACATTTCCAGACGTCTTTCTTCCTTTGATTGTGATCATTTTGGTTTCCTTAAGTTATTTTTTATATTTTATAGTACTCTAATTTTTCTTCATCTACAGTTAAACCAAGTCCAGGCCCTTCAGTTACTTTTAACTTACCGTTGACTATTTCGTGCGGAACTTTTACCACATCGTCACCTAAATATTGTATGCTAACATTAGAATACCAATCGAGCTTTGGTAAGACCATTGATATGTTTCCAATTGCTGCTGCGCTTATTGATGAATCACCAGCTTTCCCACTAATGTTAATGTGCATCCCTTTTTCTTCCATGTATTTCGTTGCTTGAATCAAGGAACATATGCTTCCAAATTTTATTAATTTTAAGCTACTACCTTCAGCTGCCTTCATTTTATAATGTTTATGTAGATCGTATATTGTATGGACACCTTCATCAGCGCTAATTGGGATATCTGATATTTTGTTACAGCGCTTCATTGTATGAAGATCAGTCCCAGCTACTGGTTGTTCAAAATAATCCAGTCCTACAGAGTAAGATTTTTTAGAAAAGGTAATAGCGTCTTTTGGTTTGTATCCACCGTTAGCATCTGCTGTTAATTGTATTTCATCGCCAAGTTTTTTCCTTAAATTCTCAGCACGTTTTAGATCATAAGATAGATCCTTTGCTCCAACTTTAATTTTAAAAGATATAAATCCTTCATCTCTTTTCTTTAGGGCATTTTCAATTTCTTTTTCTGAACCTGAAATTCTCCAAATTATAGGCAAATCATGTCTAATTTTCTCCCCAATCAATTGGTAGAAAGGTTTTTTTTGGTTTATACCTAATAAATCAATTAGCGCCATTTCTATTGCTGATTTTGCTGCAAAATTTCCATAAACTGATGTTGCAATAAGTTTGTATATATCTTCAACATCTTCAATATCTTTGCTAGTTATTTTCTCTGAGATATAATTTATTGCTGCAATCATGCCAGGTGCTGACTCCCCAGTCATTGATAAGGAAGCCGCAGCTTCACCCCAACCAATTTCACCATAATTATTTTGAATTCTTACAATAACACTGTTACTTTTTGTCATTATGATATTTGACATATGAATTGTGTCAACTAAAGGTAAGCCAATATTTATGCAATTAATCTTACTAATTTTAAACATTCATTATTTTCCAATATTATTTAAGGAAATATAAATTTTAGTATTTATTAGAAATAATCTCTTTCTTTATCCATTTATGTCAAGTTTTTTTATATTCATTAACATCCACGATAATAAAAGCACTTCAAGAACAACAAGAATACCAAATGCATAATTATAAGCGATTTTTGGATAATTGCCAATTTCATTTGGTCCCCAGATATCCAATATAAATCCAATCCCAAATTGAATTAAGAAAACCATTAAGAATGTAGAAACAGCGATTGTGGATATTGATCTTGCGGCATAACCAGGAGGATATGTTCTATTCAGTATCGGGTGAACTAGCACTCCAATGTTTCCTGTTAGTCCCATTATTATCCATGGCCAGTATGCTTGGGGGTCAATATTAATTGCTAGGCTGAAATGAGAGAAGAATAGCAAAAACAAACCAATTGATAAGTATTTTGCTCTATTAATCCCTCTTTTTGCTAATTGATCTACTATTGCTCCATTGCCTATGGTACCAATTGACATAGCGATTGCCATGGCAAGAAGTCTGTTCCCTACTTCTGTCTGTGATAAGTTAGCCACATCGGACATCCAGCCATTCGCCCACAGGCCTTGTATAGAGAAAAAGCTTGCGAGTCCAAGAGCGGAAACGGGTGCAATAGTATAAAATATCTTATTTGTGATTATTTGCTTGTATACATATGCGTTTGACTGATTTTGAGTAAGAGATTTTTCTGTATTGTCGGGCATAAAAAAAATTACAAAGATTAAAAGAATTATAGATACAATAAAACCAATAAAAAAGAGTTCACGCCATTGATTCTGTAGTAAGAAATATTGCAGAGGTTTTGTTGATAATATTGCCCCAAGCGCTCCTGAAAATAATATCATACCATTTGCTGTTGCCCAAAAATCATTAGGAAACCAAACGGTAACGGATTTAAATGCTGTTGTTAAACAAGACCCGATTCCAAATCCTAACAAGGCTCTGCCAATTACTAGCATTGTAAAATTTTCAGCATATGAAGTTAATAGGCAGCCAAATATTGCCAGTATTATTTCTCCAATAAAGATTTTTTTTGGACCATATTTGTCTAAGAGAATAGCTAATGGTATATATTGAACTGCACCGGAGAAGAAGAAAACGCTTGTTAGAAATCCAATTTCTGTTGCGTTTAGATTAAATGTAATTGATAACTCTGGGGCTAAAATGGCGTTTGTATTTCTTAAGAAAAAAGATAACAAATATCCAATACCAAAAGGAAAAATAATAAGGGCTATAAGTTTAGATTTTTTATAATTCATAATAACCTTGATTGCATTATTTTATATTACTGTCTAGACATTTTAGTATTTTTATTATTAATATTGAATTGGGTATTTTTAATATAAATTTTTTAAATAAATCTAGATTGAGGGGGATTATTGTGAAGCAGAAAAGAATTGCTATTCTTGGGACCGGAGCTAATGGAAGTTGCGCTGCAGCTGACTTAACAGATGCAGGTTTTAATGTAAAGCTAATAGACCAATGGCCTGAACATGTTGAAGCTATGAGGAGCAATGGATTAAAAATAACCATGCCTGATAGAGTTCTAGAAGTAAATGTTGATGCATATAATCTTTGTGATCTGGCAACGTTTACTGAGAAGTTCGATATAGTCTTATTATTTATGAAAGCTTACGATACAAGATGGGCTTGTGAATTAATCAAGCCATACTTGGAAGATGACGGTATCTTAGTAGGAGTACAAAATTGTATGACAGCAGAACCTATTGCTGAAATTATGGGATCAAACAGAACAATTGCTTGTGTTGCAGAATTGTCATCTGAGCTTTTTGTTCCAGGGGAAATAAAAAGAAATACTCCACCTGAAGGAACTTGGTTTGCTCTGGGCGCTCTTGATAGTGATATGAATAATAGAATTCCTGAAATTCAGGAAGTAATGCAGCATGTTGGTAAGGTTGCAATATCAGAAAATATTCTTTCAGCTAAATGGATGAAGTTGATTGTTAACACCATGTCCATGGGCTTAAAGGCAATGGTTGGAAAAAATAATGCTGATACATTTAAAATAGATGGAATGAGAGATTTAATGCTGAAGGCTGGAGAAGAGGCGTTACTAGTTGGTGATGGTCTTGGATATAAACTTGAACCAATTATGGGATTAACCATAGAGGAAATGGAAAGCTCTAACCGAGTTCAAGAATTATTATTAGATACTATTACTAAGCATGTTGGACCTACTGCAAAGAATACAGTATTACAAGATCATACAAAAGGTCGTTATAGTGAAGTAGATGATATTAATGGACTTATATCAAGGGGTGGAAGTAAATTAGGAATACCCACTCCAATTAATGATATGATAGTTGAGATTACTAAAAAAATACACTTAGGAGAGTTGAAGCCATCAGAAGATGTTGCAGAAATAGCTAAAAATTTTCATAAATAACTAATGGGAGCACTAGCATGATTGCAAAAGAATTAGGTATAGCTGTTATCGGTTCAGGAAGAATAGGTTCTTTGCGAGCTATTCTTTCCTCTGGGCACCCGGCGGTAAAGTTTTTAGGAGTATCAGATAAAGAGATAAAGCATGCTAAAAAACTTTCTAAGAAATGTAACGCAAATTTATATACAGATAACAATTCCGATTTAATTTCTCATCCTGATGTGAATGCTGTGATTGTTTCAACTAGTGAACACGAACATCTTTCTTCTGTTATGCAGGCTCTAGAATTAGGTAAACCAGTATTAGTTGAGAAGCCAATTGCTTTAACTATTTCTGATGCAGATAAAATAATTTCAAAAGTTAAAGAAACAGGAACTCTAATGAGGGTTGGGTATGCCCAGCGTTTTAAAAGGAGATATTTATCAGGAAAAGATCAAGTTATATCTGGAAGAATAGGAGATATACTTGCCCTTAATGGGAGAGCTTGTAACACAAGGGCACAAGGCATTGAAATTTTAAAGCGTTCTGTTCACGCAACACCAGTCGTAGATGTTTTGACTTATTGGGTAGATATTGCATGTTGGTATCTTGAGGGAATTAAGCCAGTTGAGGTAACAGCAAGAGGAACAGGTTCAGTTTTTAGAGATGCTGGATATGATGTTAATGATACAACGTGGGCACTAATTACATTTGAAAATGGAGCAGTTGTTAATCTCGGGGTTTTTTTTGCATTACCAGAGCACTCTCCTCAATTAGGTATGGGTGTGAGAATAGAGGTTTTTGGAAATGAAGGATCGTTGATTCTTAATGACGATCATACTGATGAGCTGTTGATAACAAATAAAGGAATTCCTCATGCCTATATTCCTAATTTAGATTTTAAGACTGCTTTTTTGTCAAGCTCAACTCCAGGTAATTGGCATTTAGGAGATTATTGGGGGCCTGTTGCAGACGAAACAAGGGTTTGGTTGGATCACTTGTCAAAAGGAAGAGCTTGTCCTATGGCAACAGTTGAAGACGCAAGAAAAACATTAGAAATTACATTGGCAATGGAAGAATCTGCAAAAAATAATACAACGATAAGACTTTAGTCTTGAAAGGGTGCAATATATGTTTCGCATTAAAACAATTGATACATTAATAGTTAATGTTCCTCTAAAAAATCCAATAAAAATGGCTGGAGTAGTACTTGAATATTGTGACAATACGGTTGTTCGTATAACAGATTATGATGGTAATGTTGGTTGGGGAGAGGCTCCTTTTGCTCCATTATTTAATGGAGAGACATCTATAGGGATGGTTGCAGCTATTGATTTTATGAAGCATAAACTTCTAGAACAAGAAATATTGAATATGAAAGATATTGAACAAAAAATTGAATCTACAATCTATGGAAATCATGGGGCTAAATCGGCAATTGATATGGCAATTATGGACCTAATGGGTAAAGTAGAAGAGAAGCCGTTGTATGAAATGTTAGGCGGAAGAAAACGAGATAATGTTCCAATGATATGGCTTATTGCCGGGTCTTCTAATGAAATGGAGTTAGCTCGAGAAAGAGCTGAAGAAGGTTTTGTTGCATTTAAGGTTAAAGTTGGAACAAATAAGGCAGATGTTGATCTAAAAAGATCAGCAACAGCAAGGAAGATCATTGGTGACGGTCCTAAGGTTTCTGCTGATGCTAATCAGGGTTACTCTCCTGATCAAGCTATAGAATTTGCAAGAGAAGCTGGTAATATAGGTTTAGATTTTTTTGAACAACCAGTGAATGGTTTTGATCTTGATTCTATGGTTGAGTGTAATAAAGTTTCTACAATTCCGATTGGAGCAGATGAAGGGTTGCATAGTATGAGTGATATTCAGAAGCATTATGATCTGGGGGCTGCACAAGGAGGAAGCCTAAAATTAATTAAATTTGGAGGAACAAATCAATTAATGGCAGCGGGGAATCTTATGTATAGTTTAGGTATGAATATTAATTTAGCAGGTAAAGCTGCTAACACCTCAATTGGTAGCGCAGCGACTGCGCACCTATCTATTGCTCTTCCTTCTTTACAATGGGATGTTAGTATTTCAAGTCAATACTTATCTGATGATATTGTAAAATCGCCAGTCAAGGTAATTAATGGTCATATCATAACTCCGAACGATGGACCGGGGTTAGGCGTGGTTGTTGATGAAGAAAAAATAGCTAAATATAAAAAAATATAATAGCAAGAAGAATGTGCACCTAGTTTATGAGACCAATAAACGAGCCTAAATATCAAGTAAATGTTAAAGACGATATCAATAAAGGCATTGCTCTGACATTTGCATTTGCATTGTTTGTCCCTTTTGTTGAAACTTCAGCAAAATTACTTGGAGAGAACATTGCCCCACCTCAAATAACTTTCGTAAGATTTTTTGTGCATGTAATAATATTTGGTATTTATATATATTTTACCATGCCTAGAAGTGATTGGAGGGCAAAGCCCTCGTGGCCATTAATAGTAAGAGGTATATTTTCAACTAGTGGAACAATATGCGTTTATGCCGGTCTTTCGGTTATGCCTTTAGTTGATGCTGTCGCTATATTTTTTCTTCAACCCCTTATTCTAACGGCACTTTCAGCAGTTTTGTTAAAAGAAAAAGTGGGTATGCTGAGGTGGTCTGCAGTATTTTTAGGTATGATAGGCGCCATGCTTGTTATAGGACCTAATTTTGATACTATAGGTTGGGGGGCAACTTTCCCAGCAATGGCAGCTTTATTTCATTCTTTATCTGCTTTAATTGCAAGAAAATGGGCTGGTGTTGCAACATTACCTATCTTTCAATTTTATACTGCAGCATCTGCTGTCATTCTAATGGGAATGCTTTTTATTATTGCCGCAGTTGTTGGTTATGACTATGTTACGCCGAAAATTCCTAATAATTTTGAATGGTTTTTATTAGCCGTTGTTGCTTTTGGCTCTATAATAACAAACTTAGTGTTAACTCAAGCATTTAGGATTGCACCATCTTCTGTTATTGCACCTTTTCTATATCTTCATATAGTAGGTTCTGCAATAATGGGATATTTCATATTTCATCAATTGCCAAGCAATCAAACTATATTAGGAGGATTACTTATAATATCTGCTGGATTGTTCGTATGGTGGAGAGAAATAAATAAAAACTTAAAATAGTTGTTTACTTCCATCGTGAGATGAAATAAAAAGTTCGCACATATTTTTAGATTTATTACTCCACGCATGATTTCCACCTAATATAACGACAGTATCGCCCGTTGCTAAATCTACAGTATCTTCATCAAGGATTAATGATACATTTCCTGACATTACATAGATGTAATCTAATGTATCTGTTTTTTGCATATAAGGATGCAAGGCATTCTTATGGTATGTAGATACATGTTCTAAATTCATTTCCCTGAAATAATTATTTATATTTTTTTCATTAATTTTTTCAATGAAAGAAGAATCGGGTGGAATTGTTAAAAAGCGACATAGAGAACCATTTTTTGGTGGAATTATTGAATGTGGAATATCAGGAATTTCTTTAATATCTACAACTTTAGCAGGAGTTTCTTCGGTTACCCATATTCTATTGGAGGCATAACCAGGTCTTGCCGGGTCATATTTTATATCTTTAGTTTCTCCATCGCTGAATACCTCGATTTCTCCAAGGCTATTATTTCCTATGACTATTCGCCTCATAGATCTAGGTGACATTAAATTATTAGTCCCCATATTTATCCCCGCCAATCATAATAAATAACATCTCATTTTCTCCTAGAGAGCTATCCCAGGAATGAAAATGTCCTAATTGCACAACGGTATCACCTCGGTTCATTACGATTTCTTTATCAGGAAGAACATGAATCCTGCTTCCTTTTGTAACAACTCCATAATCAACAGTTCTGGTACGGTGCATGTTCCAATGTTTCTTGCTATCCATTTTTTCTGATAGACCTGTTACGTTCATAGAAGCAAAGAAATCGTCAGCAGATTTTTGATCTATAATATTTGTATTTTCTAAGTCAGATTGAATTACTCTAAAATGGGCTCCATTTTCAGGAGGAGAGTGACTCATTGCCCGGTTTGCGCTATCAGCATGATCACTTAAATCAATCGGACAGTTCTCAAAAGTCCATATTTCATTAAAATATATAGTTGATCCACCACCTCTATTGTGTTGATGAGGATTAACGCTATCAAATAAAATAGCTGATTTACCATTTTTATTATTTCCAACAACAACTCTCCTTGGAGCGGTGGGTTTATTTTCCATTTCAGATTTCCTCAGTAATAATTAGAAATCAAATACGGCAACAGCTCTAATTGGAGAACCTGTTCCGCCTCTCCATGGCATAGGTAATCCAATAAATTTAAATTCACCTCTACCTATCAATTTTTCTAGATTGCAGAGGCTTTCCATATGGGTAATATTTTGTTCTAGGCAGGCTTTATGTACTAGTGCATTTACCTTTCCAATTGGACCTGGTCTCATCGAATCAATACCAAAATGAACGATTTTTTGATGTGCTAACCATTCTGTTGCCTCAACATTAACGCCAGAGTTATCAGTTGAATAAGATGGATTGGGAAAAGTTCTTTCATGATGACCAGTGCACAATAGTACTGTACCACCATTTGGTATTTTAACGCCCGCCTCAATTATTGCTTTTTCAAGATCGGATACTGTTATTTCTGCCTTTGGTTCAATATGTCTTAGGTCAAGGCAGATACCTGGCACAATACAATTTTCAAGAGGATATTCATTTATAGGTATCCCTTTTTCTCCAAAATGCCTAGGGGCATCAATGTGCGTACCTCCATGATCTGGCATTGAAAAATAGTGTACCGAATTACCTTGTATGTTTCCAGAGTCAGCAAATGCTTCAGCATGGCTTTTCCAAACCCCATGAATGATTGGAGGTTGCCCAGGATAAGCTGGTGATCTATGATATAATTCTCTAGTTAAATCAATTATTTCCATTATTTTCCCCTATTAGTTTAATTAATACCACTTTTGTACGATATTACTTTTTCTAATGAGTTTGCAACCTGTATTATATTTTTTTCTTTCCATTTTTCACCAATAACTTGGATGGACATAGGTAATTTATCTTTATTGTTTCCAATAGGTATTACAATTGATGGGCAACCTGTTATATTATGAGGAGATAAGAATGGCCTATGTATACTTTTTAAGTAGTCGAATTCTTTGCCGTTAATTTCTGCTTTTAACGTTTTAATTGATGGAGCAACGCATGGAACTGAAGGGGACACTAGCGATTTATAATTTTTTAAAATATCTGAAATCTCTCTTGTAATAAGCTCTTTTTCACGCATGGCCATAATATAATCGTCCTGAGTAATCTTGAGTGACCACTTTACTCTGCTTCTAACATCCTCATCGAATGAGAGGGGATCTTTTGTGTATTGCTCTCTATGAACTTCGCTAAATTCAGGGCCGGCTATTCTGTAAAACAACTCTTCTAATTTTTTAGAATTTTTAAAAGAAGTCTTTTCAACCTTAGCGCCAAGTTGTTTTAATATATAGATACACTCATCAAACGCTCTATAGATTTCATCATCAACTTCGCAGTTATTATAAATATCAGGACAAAGTAAAATTTTATCGCCCTTAATTGATTTCTCTATATCTTTAGTAAAATCGCAAACTTGCTTATCCTGAGAATATGGGTCTTTTTGATCATAACCTGACATTACATTTAACATGATTGCGGCGTCAAAAACTGTTTGAGCCATCGGACCGATGTGATCTAAACTTGGTGTATTTGGGAAAACTCCTCGAAGACTTACCCTTCCATGGGTTGGTTTTAATCCTACTATTCCACATAAGGCAGCGGGCGTTCTTATAGAACCACCGGTATCGGATCCTAGTGCCAAAGGAGTTAATCCTGCTGCTATTGCTGCAGCAGACCCCCCGCTTGAGCCACCGACTATTTTTTCTAAATTATGAGGGTTTCTTGTTGTTCCAAAATAAGAGTTTATAGTTGTTGAAGCGGCTGCATATTGATGCGTATTAGTTTTTCCTAATAATATAGCCCCAGATCCTTCAAGTTTCTCTACACACACCGCATTCTGTATTGGGATATTATTTCTGTAGAGCTTTGCACCTTGTGAGGTAATAATATTTTTCGTATCAATAATATCTTTGGCAGCAAAAGGAATGCCATGGAGCGTCCCTCTATATAAGCCTTTGGATATTTCATTTTCGGCATTTTCGGCATTCTTTAATGCTTCTTTTTCCGCTACATAAATAAATGCATTAATTTCCCCATTATTTAGCTTGATCTTATTTAGATAATATTCAGTTACTTCGACAGGGGATATTTCTTTTAGTCTTATCTTTTTTGCTAGTTGGACTAGGCTTAATTTATATATTTTTTCATTATTCATAATTTATCTGCTAATTAGTTATGTACATTTATAATATAAGTAGATATAAAAATGAATGATAACATAAATATGGAATATATAGAAATATATGCAAATATCTCACTGTATTTAAAAAAAATAATTAATTAGCAATATAGTGTCGACAATTTCTTCTAAATGAAGTATTCATTCCCTTCTATAGTTATTAGTAGATATAATTTATAATCAATGAAATTACGTGAGCAATGAATAATGAACATTATTGAAAAACTTGAAGCTGAACAATTAGCAACTATTAGTGAAAAAAGGTCTATGCCAGATTTTTCACCTGGAGACACTGTTAGGGTGAACGTTTGGATTAGAGAAGGAGCTCGTGAAAGAATACAAGCCTATGAAGGTGTTGTTATTGCAAGATCTGGGGCTAGTATAAACGAGAGTTTTACTGTTAGAAAAATTTCTTACAATGAAGGTGTGGAAAGAGTATTCCCAGTCCATTCACCAATAATAGACTCTTTAGATATTATTAGAAAAGGTAAAGTTAAACGTGCCAAACTATATTATCTTAGAGGAAGAAGAGGTAAGTCAGCTCGTATAGCAGAGAAAATTGATCCAAATATAAGTAAAAATAAAAAAATCAAAGCTATAGTTGAAGATAAGAAAGTTTCAGCAGAAGAATCCTAATTAGAATTTTTCATATAAAGGGTTTTTATCTTGAATATTGATTTGTTAAAAAGATTATGTGAAACACCAGGTGTTCCAGGACATGAAACACGTGTACGAGATTTAATTCTGAACGAAGTCAAAGGGTTTTTTGATGAAGTTTATACTGACTCGTTAGGATCTTTAATCTGTAAAAAAATTTCAAAAAATAAAAAAAATAAAAAAAATATTTTATTATTATGCCATATGGACGAGATTGGATTCCTTGTAAATTTTATTAACAAGCAGGGTTATGCATATGTTGATCCTGTAGGAGGCTTTGACCCTAGAAATTTATTTTCAAGAAGAGTTAAAATTTGCACTGATTCTGGTGATTATAAAGGTGTAATGAATCCTATCGGCAAACCAGTCCACACACAGTCAGCACTTGACAGAAAAAAGGTTCCTGAAACAAGTGATTTTTTCGTTGATCTCGGGTTTGGTGAAAAAACAAAAAACTATATAAATATTGGTGATTTTGTAGTTATGGATGAACCTTTTTTAAATTTAGAATCTAAGGTTGTTTCTAAAGCTTTAGACAATAGAATAGCCTGTTGGATTGGAATTGAAGCAATTCGCAAACTTGTTGATGAAGATATAAATCATAATCATGATATAACGGTGGCTTTTACAACGCAAGAAGAAGTCGGTTTAAGGGGTGCTAAGATTGCTTCTTTTCAGGTAAATCCTGACATAGCAATAGGTATAGACACAACGCTTTCATGTGATACCCCAGGCGTAGCTGAAAACGAGTGGATTACTACACAGGGAAAAGGATTTGGGCTTCATATAAAAGATTCTTCTTTTATTTCAGACAAAGATTTGGTTAAAGAATTTATAGAACTTGCAGACGAGAGCAACATACCCTTCCAACGAACTATCTTATCGCGCGGAGGTCAAGATGGAGCTGCTGGACAACAATCTGCTTCTGGAGCAAAGGCTATTGGTATTGTTGTTGGAACAAGATACATACACACGGTAACTGAAATGATTGACAAAAGCGATTTGGAGAATGCGTTGAAGATTATAATAAAGTTTATTGAAAGATAATCGTTTTATTAAATAATATAAAATATATATATGAGATAAATTTATGGAGTTAAAATGAGTAAATTAAGAACCTTATACGATAAAATTTGGGATGATCACCTTGTAAACACATCTGAAGATGGCTCGTCATTAATTTATATAGACAGGCATTTAATACATGAAGTTACCTCCCCGCAGGCATTTGAGGGCCTGAGGATGACAAATAGAAAAGTCAGATGTCCTGAAAAGACATTAGCTGTTGTTGATCACAATATTCCGACTACCGATAGAAAGCTTGGAATTAAAGATGAGGAATCAAGAATTCAAATTGAGGCTTTAGCAAAAAATTGTGCTGAATTTGGCATTGAATATTTCAATGAATTAGATATAAGGCAAGGAATTTGCCATGTAGTGGGTCCTGAACAAGGCTTTACATTACCAGGAACTACTATCATGTGCGGTGATAGTCACACTGCAACACACGGGGCATTTGGCGCTTTAGCTATGGGTATTGGTACATCAGAAGTTGAACATATATTAGCAACCCAAACTCTTATTCAAAGGAAAGCAAAAAATTTTAAGGTCATTGTGAGAGGGAAGACGCCTTATGGAATTACTGCTAAAGATATCATTTTATCAATAATAGGAGAAATTGGTACCGGAGGTGGTACGGGATCGGTTATTGAATATACAGGTAATGCCATTACAGATCTTTCTATGGAAGGACGAATGACCGTATGCAATATGTCAATTGAAGGTGGCGCTCGAGCTGGTTTGATTGGACCAGACGACATTACTTTTGAATACCTGAAAGGTAGGCCAAGAAGTCCTAAAGGAGATGATTACAAAAGAGCCGTTGATTATTGGATGGCATTAAATACAGATAAGGACGCATTCTTTGACAGAGAAATCATTTTAGATGTGGAATCACTTCCACCAGTTGTGACATGGGGGACTAGCCCTGAAGATGTTGTATCTGTGAACGGAATTGTTCCGGACCCAAATGATATCGATGACTTGGATAGAAGAAACTCAAAATTAACTGCACTTAAATATATGGGTTTAGAGCCTGGAACGAAGATAACAGATATAAAGCTAGATAAGATTTTTATTGGATCTTGTACAAATGGTCGTATAGAGGATTTGAGAGAAGTTGCAAAAGTTGTTAAAGGTAAACATGTGAATGAAAATTTAAATGCAATGATTGTTCCGGGTTCAGGGTTAGTTAAAGAACAAGCAATACAAGAAGGGTTGGATAAAATTTTTATCGAATCTGGCTTTGAGTGGAGGGAGCCTGGATGTTCAATGTGCTTAGCCATGAATCCAGATAAGTTACAACCAAAAGAAAGATGCGCTTCTACATCAAATCGTAATTTTGAAGGTAGACAAGGATTCAAGGGACGGACACATCTAGTCTCACCGGCAATGGCTGCTGCTGCTGCTATCGCCGGACATTTTACTGATGTTAGAGAATTAGATCAATAAATAAACGAGAATTATATAATGGAAAAATTTGAAACCACAACAGCCGTAACTGCCGTACTTCGAGAAATTAATATTGATACAGATAAGATAATACCAAAACAATATCTTAAGACAATTCAAAGAACAGGTTTAGGTAAGGGGTTGTTTTCTGAATTGAGATATAATGATGATGGTACAGATAATAAAGATTTTATCTTAAATCAACCAAGCACAAAAAATGTTGAAATTCTTATAGCAGGAGATAACTTTGGATGTGGGTCATCGAGAGAACATGCACCCTGGGCTCTTTTAGATTACGGAATAAAAATTATCATATCAACATCATTTGCGGATATTTTTTATGGAAATTGTTTTAAAAATGGAATGTTGCCGATTGTATTGGATTCTGATCAAGTAAATTTATTGATGGATGATGCTGGTCGTGGAGCTAACGCTAAACTGAGAATTAATCTTGAAGATCAAGAGATTGCTACATCAGACGGTCTCATAATAAATTTTGAAATTGATAAGTTCCTAAAACATTGCCTGTTAAATGGATTGGATGACATAGACTTGACGCTTGAAAAAGCTAATAAAATAGAATCCTATGAGAAGAAAATTGAAAACGATAGACCTTGGGTTTAATTCGTTAGACTTATATTATTAATACTTAGCCTTTATTTATGGGAGAAAGATATGCCTTCATTTAATCTATTATTATTACCAGGAGATGGAATTGGCCCTGAAGTAATGAAAGAAGTTGAAAAAGTTATTGCTTGGCTGAATGCTAATACGGATCTTAAATTTGAAACAGAATATGATTTAGTAGGAGGATCTGCTTACGATAATCATGGCAAAGCTATTTCTGATGGAGCTATGAAATTAGCACACGAATCAGACGCAGTAATATTTGGTGCTGTTGGTGGTCCAAAATGGGATTCTGTTCCTTTTGACGTAAGGCCAGAAGCTGGCCTTTTAAGGTTAAGAAAAGAGTTAGATTTATTTGCTAATCTTAGGCCTGCAATTTGTTATAGTGCTCTTGCTGACGCATCTAGTCTAAAACGTGAATTGGTTGAAGGATTGGACATTTTAATTTTACGTGAGTTGACAGGTGGCGTTTATTTTGGAGAACCGAAGGAAATAATAGATCTTGGTGATGGACAAAAAAAAGCAATTGATACTCAGGTTTACCATACGTATGAGATTGAGCGTATTGCCCGTGTGGCTTTCGAACTTGCAAAAACCCGTAAAGGAAAAGTTACGTCAACTGAAAAACGTAATGTGATGATATCAGGAGTCTTTTGGAATCAGGTTGTAACGCATATTCATCAAACAGAATATCCAGAAATGGAATTAGAGCATATTCTTGCAGACGCTTGCGCAATGCAATTAGTTAGAGAACCTAAACAGTTTGATCTTATCGTTGCAGATAATCTGTTCGGAGATATCTTGTCGGATGAAGCTGCGATGTTAACAGGATCAATGGGCATGTTGCCATCTGCATCTTTAGGTAGTTTAAATGAAAATACAAAGAAAAGAAATGCAATGTACGAACCAGTTCATGGATCTGCACCTGATATATCAGGCAAGGGTATCGCAAATCCTATAGCAGAAATTGCTTCATTTGCAATGGCCTTAAGATATTCATTTAATCGCCCATTTGAGGCTAATTTAATTGAATCATCCATTTCATCAGCACTGGATAGAAATATCCGGACACCAGATATTATGCAAGATGGTATGGAAAAGATAGGAACATCTGCTATGGCAGATGCAATAATTCAAGAAATGAATTCTCGAATAAAGTAGGACAGTTATATAATGGGTTATAGGGTAGCAGTTGTAGGTGCGACAGGAAATGTTGGCCGTGAAATGTTGAATATATTATCAGAAAGGCTATTCCCTGCTGATGAAGTTGTTGCATTGGCATCTGGGAGATCAAATGGTCGAGAGGTATCTTTTGGTGACGGTGTATTGAAGGTACAAGATCTAGCAAAATATAATTTTAGTAATATTGATATCGCGCTATTTTCTGCAGGATCTGAAGTTGCTGAAGAGTGGGCTCCTAAGGCTGCTGCAGCTGGTGCAATAGTAATAGATAATTCTTCTTTTTGGCGGTACGATATTGATGTGCCATTAATTGTTCCTGAAGTTAATCCTGATGATATAGGTATGGCTCTAAAAAAGAGAATCATTGCCAACCCAAACTGTTCAACAGCTCAACTGGTTGTTGCATTAAAACCCTTACATGATGTTGCAAAAATAAAAAGAGTTATTGTTTCAACTTACCAGTCAGTTTCTGGCGCTGGAAATACGGCAATGGATGAATTATTTAATCAAACGAGAGGTATCTTTGTTAACGATAAACCTACTCCAGAGGCATTCACTAGACAAATTGCTTTTAATGTCATTCCTCATATCGATGTATTTATGGAAGATGGATATACAAAGGAAGAGTGGAAGATGGTAGAGGAAACAAAAAAGATATTGGATCCAAACATTAAATTGACCGCTACGTGTGTTAGAGTACCAGTTTTTGTTGGTCATTCTGAGGCAATTAATATTGAGTTTGAGAATAGTATTTCTGCCGATGAAGCGCGGGCTATTCTTAGAGAATCTCCAGGAGTTTTGGTTATAGATAATCCAGAAGAAAATCAATATATCACTCCAATCGAATGTGTTGGGGACTACGCAACTTTCGTTAGTAGAATAAGAGAAGACAATACAGTAGAGAATGGTTTATCAATGTGGGTTGTTTCAGATAACCTTCGAAAAGGCGCGGCTCTTAATAGTATTCAAATAGCTGAACTTTTGATAAATAAGAAAATTATATCTTAATAAAATAAATATAAATATATTTATTATTTAAATTTATAATTAGAAGTATTATATAGTAAGAAACAAATGTAAATTATAAATCAAATATGTTAAAAATGAAAAAAATTAAGAGACCATTATCACCGCATTTGCAAGTATACAGCCCATTAATTAATATGGTGATGTCTATTGTGCATCGTATTACAGGATCTTTATTATATTTTGGTACAGCAATTTTGATGTCTTGGCTGTTATGCATTGCTTCCGGAGAAGCGGCATATAGTACTTTTCAGGCTATATCTAATTCATTTATCGGTAAGGTTGTGTTAATTGGTTACACATGGGCGTTAATACACCACATGCTTGGTGGAATTAGGCATTTAATATGGGATACTGGTTCTGGTTTTGAGATTGATAATATAAATAGATTAGCCTGGGGCACTCTAATCGGATCTGTATTGCTTACAATTATTTTTTGGATTTTAAATTACACATTATCTTAATGGATTTTAAATTATGAGAACGGCATTAAATAAAGTTAGAGGACTTGGTTCAGCAAAAAATGGTACGGGACATTTTTGGAAGCAAAGAATTACTGCTATTGCAAATATTCCATTAACTATTGGATTTTTGTTAATTATTTTTTGTGCAACTGGTTTGAATTACAATGAGAATGTTGAGTTGCTAAACAACCCGATTGTATCGATTGGTATGATATTAACAATGCTATCATTCACTTATCATATGCGTTTAGGCATGCAAACCATTATCGAAGATTATATCCATAAAGAGCTATTAAAAATTAGCATGTTAATCTTAAATTATTTATTTTCTTCTTTTGTAATGGTTGCATCTATTTATTCAATATTAAAAATAAATTTTGGTGGTTAAGGTTTTTAAACAGGAAATTAGATATTTAGTTACAGTAAGGTAAAATTCAATGACAGATTCTACAAATATGAATGGTAAAGAATATAGTTTTATCGACCATAATTATGATGTTGTAGTAGTTGGTGCTGGTGGTGCTGGCTTAAGAGCTGCTTTAGGTTGTGCTGAAGCAGGATTAAAAACAGCATGCATAACAAAGCTTTTTCCTACAAGAAGCCATACAGTTGCAGCCCAAGGCGGTGTCGCTGCTTCCCTTGGAAATATGGGTGAAGATGATTGGCGATGGCATATGTATGATACTGTCAAGGGCGCTGATTGGCTTGGCGACCAGGATTCAATAGAATATTTATGTAGAGAAGCCCCAAAGGCAGTTTATGAACTTGAACACTTCGGTTTACCATTTAGCAGGACGGAAGATGGAAAAATCTATCAACGACCATTTGGTGGTATGACAACACATTATGGCGAAGGAATTGCTCAAAGAACTTGTGCAGCAGCAGACAGAACAGGTCATGCAATGCTTCATACATTATATGGCAAGGCTTTAAGTCATTCAGTTGAGTTCTTCATTGAGTATTTTGCTATTGATTTAATTATGGATGATAAAGGTGAATGTAGGGGTGTAGTTGCTATATGTATGGACGATGGAACGATACATAGGTTTTCTGGACAAAAAACAATATTAGCTACAGGTGGATATGGTAGAGCTTATTTTTCATGCACTTCAGCTCATTCATGTACTGGTGATGGAAACGCAATGGTCCTCAGAGCAGGGTTACCATTGCAGGATATGGAATTTGTGCAGTTTCATCCAACTGGTATTTATGGTGCAGGATGCTTGATTACAGAGGGATCTCGAGGCGAAGGTGGATACTTGACTAATTCTGAAGGAGAAAGGTTTATGGAGCGATATGCACCATCGGCTAAAGACCTTGCAAGTAGAGATGTAGTATCCCGATCCATGACAATTGAGATTAGAGAAGGAAGAGGTGTAGGAAAAGAAAATGACCATATAAATCTTCATTTAGAGCATTTGTCTCCTGAAGTACTTGCTGAAAGATTGCCTGGTATATCCGAAACAGCAAAGATTTTTGCAGGCGTTGATTTATCAAAAGAGCCGATACCAGTTTTACCTACTGTTCATTATAACATGGGAGGCATTCCTACAAATTATCACGGAGAAGTTCTGACAAAGGTTGATGGAGATCCAGACTGTGTCGTACCTGGTTTAATGGCAATTGGAGAAGCGGCGTGTGTATCTGTTCATGGAGCAAATAGACTGGGATCTAATTCACTGATTGATTTAGTTGTTTTTGGTCGTGCAGCAGGATTGAGAGCGGCAGAAACAACAAAAATAAATGGATCGCATGCCCCATTACCGAAAGACGCAGGACAGAATTCATTAGAAAGATTAGATAAGTTCAGAAATGCTAATGGCTCAACTAACACATCGGAATTACGTTTAAGAATGCAAAAAGTTATGCAAAATAATTGTGCCGTATTTAGGAATGGTGAGGTTTTAGAAGAAGGACAAAAACTAATCAATGAAATATGGTCAAATAGAGATGATATTAAGGTGCATGATAAATCTTTAATATGGAATACAGATCTAATTGAAGCACTTGAGTGGGATAATTTAATAGTGCAAGCGGTTGTTACTGTTGAAAGTGCTGCTAATAGGAAGGAAAGTAGAGGAGCTCATGCACGAGAAGATTTTGTTAAACGCGATGATGATAATTGGATGAAGCATACCCTAGCTTGGATTGATGATAATAAAAGAACAACAACCATAGATTATAGGCCAGTTCACGAATATACATTAACTGATGAAGTTTCGTATATAAAACCAAAAGAGAGAGTTTATTAATAATATAGGTATTAAGAATGGTACAGTTAAATTTGCCTCAAAAATCTAGAATGATAAAAGGAAAGAATTGGCCAAAACCAGATTCTTCTTCAAATGTTGCTGAATTTGAAATATATAGGTGGAACCCAGATAATGACGATAATCCATCAACCGATAAGTATTATGTAGATTTAGATGAATGCGGTCCAATGGTTCTGGATGCGCTTATGAAAATTAAAAATGAAATTGATCCAACATTAACATTTAGAAGGTCATGTCGAGAAGGTGTTTGTGGTTCTTGTGCCATGAATATTGACGGTACAAATACCCTTGCATGTACATGCGCTATAGAAGATATTAAAGGTGCAGTTAAAATTTATCCATTACCACATCAAGAGGTACTAAAGGACTTGGTACCTGATCTTAATAATTTTTTTGCTCAACACAAGTCAATTGAACCGTGGCTTCATACAACGAGTGTGCCTCCTGAAACCGAATGGAAACAGAGCAAAGAAGACAGAGAACAGCTAGATGGTTTATACGAATGTATTTTATGTGCATGTTGTTCGACATCGTGTCCGAGCTATTGGTGGAATTCAGATAGATATTTAGGTCCAGCAATTTTACTGCAGGCTTATAGATGGATAATTGATTCAAGAGATGAGGCTACTGGGGATCGTTTAGACGACCTAGAAGATCCTTTTAGATTGTACCGCTGTCATACTATTATGAATTGCACGAAATCGTGTCCAAAAGGTCTAAATCCAGCAAAAGCAATAGCAAAAATTAAGAAGTTAATGGTCGAAAGACAGGTTTAATTACATTGTTAATTGTTAATTTTACAGATCATCTTTTGGTTTAAGAATTTGCTGACCTTTGTAGATCCCTGTTTTTAGATCGAGATGATGTGGCCTGTGTAATTCACCAGTATTTTTATCTTCGACATAAGTTGCTGCACTTAAAGCATCAGTAGATCTTCGCATTCCACGTTTTGATCTTGTGACTTTTTTTCTTGGAACGGCCATGTGATATTTTCTCCTAATAAAAAAGATACAGTTAACCTAAATACATATACATATACAATTATTGTTTGTCATCATATAATATGTATTATTATATAAATTAATTTTATTTATTAATCTATTAAAGGTGTTCTATAAAGAAATTATTGTTATGTTATTGAATGAATCCTATAAAAATATTCAAACTCAAATAGATAAATGTCTAATAGAGTTTCTTTCTAAGAAGTCAATTCCTGAAGAATTATTATCTGCAATAAAATATATATTTATTGGGAATGGTAAAAAAATAAGATCTCTACTTTTAATTGAAACTTCAAAGATCTTCAATGTTAAATACGATGATGCAATAAAGATTGCATTAGCTTTGGAATGTTTGCATACATACTCATTAATTCATGACGACTTACCTGCGATGGATAATGATGATTTTAGAAGAGGCAAGAAAACTCTCCATAGAAAATATAGTGAATCAACTGCAATTCTTACTGGTGATGCCCTATTAACGCTCGCATTTGAAATATTGGTTTCAGGCGATATTGCTTTTTCAGATAAAATAAAATTGAAACTAGTAAATAATTTAGCTTTTGCAAGTGGTTTAGAAGGTATGGTTGCCGGGCAAATATTAGATATTGATTTTGAGGAAAAAGATATTGAATTAGATCGTATAAAATATATGCAATCATTAAAAACAGGAGCATTGTTTAATTTTGCATGTTCTGCTGGGGTTATTATGGGAGGTGGAAATGAAAATGACCTTCGAAGATTACAAATCTTTGCAAAGGCATTTGGATTAGTCTTTCAAATTACAGATGACATCATTGATATAAATTCTGATTTCATAAATTCCGGTAAATCGGTAAATAAGGATAATGTTGCAGGTAAGGCAACTATAAATAATAAGCTGGGTTCAGATCAAGCAAGAGTTGAAGCTATTAAATATATTAATATGGCGAAAGAATGCCTTAGTTTTTATGGAACCAGAGGGGAAAGCCTGATTCATATTTGTGAAAATCTTCTAGATAGAAAAAAATAATTTTATGATATCAAAATATTATCAATCAGTCTTGTTCTTCCAATCTTTACTGCCGTTAATATAATTATAGATTTATTAAATGACTGGTTACTATCAACCTTCTTTAAATCTTTAGACCTTCTGACGCTAAAGTAGTCGACAAGAAAATTATTTTTGCTAAGAAAATCAATTGCATTATTTTCAATATCTACAATTTTTAACTTGTTATCGATTGAAATTTTAGCTTCCTTAAGGCTTTCGTATAATTTCGGTGCAATTAATCGCTCTTGTTTAGACAGATATTGATTTCTAGAAGAAAGAGCTAGCCCATCGCTTTCCCTAACAATAGGTGCACAAAACATTTCAATAGGCATACACAGATCTCTTACCATGCCTTTAATTAGGATAAATTGCTGATAATCTTTTTGTCCAAATACAGCAATATCTGGATTGATTATGTTAAATAGCTTGTTTACTACACATAAAACACCACTGAAGTGTGAAGGTCTATGTTCTCCACATAATATGTTATTGTATTCGGGGTATTTGATTGTTAATTCACTTAATATATTTTTTGGATACATGACCTCTGTCGAGGGAGAAAATAGCAAATCAATACTATGTTTACGTAGTTTCTTTTGGTCACTATCAAATGTTCTTGGATATTCTGTATAGTCTTCACCAATGCTAAACTGTGTAGGGTTAACAAAAATACTTGCTATAATTTTTGTAGCCCCTGCTTGTTTCAATGATGAAATTAGACTAATGTGACCTTTGTGTAAATTACCCATCGTAGGTACAAAGCCAATTTTCTCGCCATCGGCTTTCCATGACTTTATATGATTTCGAACGACATCTATATCTTCAGCTATTATCATTTAGTAACCTAAAAACAGTGCTCTGGTGCTGGATATTCTTTACTTTTAACTTCTTCAATATAAGATCTTATTGCCTGATCAATTGAGCTGTTATCTTTCATATAATTCTTTGCAAACTTAGGAGAAACTCCAGAAGTAATACCAAGAATATCATAAAGGACAAGTATTTGCCCATCAACATCTGGACCGGCACCTATGCCAATAATTGGTATTTTAATTTCTTGATTTAAAATCTTTGCTGTTAAGGAAGAAACGCATTCTATAAGTATCATATCTGCTCCCAATTCCTCTATCATTGTGGCTTCTTTTAGTAGAAGAGAGGCCTCCTCATCGCTTTTTCCATACACCTTGTACCCACCAATTTTATTAATAGATTGAGGTCGTAAGCCAATATGTGCGCATATTGGTATATCGGATTGAGATAATTTTTCAATTATATTCAATTGAGATTTATTCCCTTCCAATTTAATCATTTGAGCATCACCATCTTGCATTAATTTTGATGCATTCTCAAGAGCAATTTCAGGAGTATAAAAACTCATAAAAGGCATATCTGTAATTAAAAAAGAATATTGTAAAGCTGATGCTACTATTTTTGAATGATATATCATATCTTCCATTTTAACTGGTATGGTTGTCTTTTTACCTTGTATAACCATCCCTAAAGAATCTCCGACGAGAACAATATCAGCTCCAGCATTATCTACAACTCTTGCAAAGGAAGCGTCATAAGCTGTAATGCAGGCTATTTTCTCTCCTTGCATTTTCATATTATTAAGTTTTGTAAGCGTAATAGGTTTTCTATTTAATGTATCATTCATATTATTTACTCACTTCGCGTCTTTTATAATTTTTATCAATATAACTATTTAATATAGCAATAAATTCATTGGCTATATTAGGCCCTCTTAGTATTTTATATTTTTCTCCATCTACAAAAACAGGAGCTGCTGGCTCTTCACCTGTTCCAGGCAAAGATATTCCTAAATTTGCATGCTTTGATTCTCCTGGACCATTAACTATACAGCCCATAACAGCAAGTTTTAAATTTTCTACCGCGATGTACTTTCTGCTCCAACTAGGCATATTTATGTAGATATATTCTTCAATTTCAGTAGCGAGCTCTTGAAAGGTTGTTGAGGTAGTTCGCCCGCAACCAGGGCATGCAATAACATCTGGTTTAAAATGACGAATACCGAGGGATTGTAATATTTCTCTTGCGACCCTAACTTCTTCAGCTCTATCCTCTCCAGGTTTTGGCGTTAAAGAAACTCTAATAGTGTCTCCTATACCTAAATTCAACAATATTGATATAGCTGCAGTTGAGGAAACCACTCCTTTTATTCCAAGTCCTGCTTCTGTTAGACCAAGATGAAGGGCGTGATTAGAGGTTTTAGCAAGTTTCTTGTATACTGAGATTAAATCACTCACGAGACTGACTTTTGCAGATAATATTATTTTTGATTCTGATAATCCTATTGATTCAGCTCTTAAAGCTGAACTGTAAACTGATTTTACTAGGGCATCATGCAAAACTTCTTGCGCTGGTTTTTTATTTTTCTTTTTAGAATTGCGATCCATTAGATCTGTTAATAGTTCTTGATCTACACTTCCCCAATTTGCTCCGATACGAATTGGTTTATTGTACTTGCACGCTATTTCAATGATTTCAGAGAATTGTTTGTCTTTTTTATTTTTGAATCCCACATTACCTGGATTAATACGATATTTTGCTAGAGATTCCGCGCAAGACGGATAATCTTTTAATAGTTTGTGTCCAATGTAATGGAAATCACCTATTAAAGGAATATTTACTCCTTTTTTATCCAACTCTTCTTTTATATAGACAACTGCCTTTGCAGCTTCAGGTCTATCAACTGTTATTCTTACAAGTTCAGAGCCAGCTTTTGCGAGTTCTACAATCTGATCTGTTGTTTTTTTTATATCCGCTGTATCTGTGTTAGTCATAGATTGCACTGCAATAGGAAAACCCTGTCCTATGTTAATTCCTCCAACATTTACAGGAATAGTTTTTCTTCTTGAATTTAGCATTTTATTTAATACATCTATAATTTATTATTTTAAGCTCTATTAATATAATTAGAAGAATATAATTTAAAATACACATTTTAGATATAAAATAAAATATGTTAATTAATTTTCTCTGAATATATTGGTATATTTTTATATATTACTTTCGCTTTATGATGTATTTTCAATTTATAGACGGTTCCCTAGAACGGGGATGGTATAAATCTCTTGCAACTGACCCAAATAGGGGGTTTTATGGAGGGCTGTCAGATCATTCCAAAGTCTTATATATAGAATAGCTATGTTTTGAATTAATGGAGATGTGGGTGATAAATAAAGTAAATCAGAATTTAATTTTATGAGAACGTATAACAAAAACCCAGATAAAATATATGATGAATCTTTTGGTATTATTGAATCAGAAGTTAGCTTGGACGATGTTAAGGAAAGCAATCAATCAATTTTGATAAGAATGATACATGCTTGTGGAGATGTGACTATAAAAGAAGATTTTTTATGTTCAGATAATGCCCGTGAAAAGGGAATCAGCGCTATTAATAGTGGAGCAAATATCCTAACTGATACCAATATGGTTTCATCTGCAATTATACGTAAATTTATCCCAGAAAATAATGAAGTCTTATGTTTCCTCAGAGATAGTAGGGTAATTCCTATTTCTAAAAGCAACGAGACAACGCTATCTGCAGCAGCCGTTGATCTATGGTTGGGCTATCTTCAAGGTGCAGTTGTGGTTATTGGGAACGCTCCGACAGCATTATTCAGGTTATTAGAGTTAATTGAAATTAAAGATATCAGACCAGCGCTTATCATAGGTGTCCCTGTGGGGTTTGTTGGTGCTAAAGAATCTAAAGAAGAGCTAATCCAGAATAAAAGAAATATTGATTACATTACATTACGCGGTCGCAGGGGCGGAAGTGCAATTGCAGCAGCAGCATTTAATGCGATTGCTTTAGAAAGTAAAAGATTATGAATCCATGGTTAACTATAATAGGCATTGGAGACAACGGTTTAGAGGGATTGTCAGAGAAATCAATTTCAAAAATTAACAATGCTGAATATGTATTCGGTGGAGAAAGACATTTATCATTTATTCCAGATAATGGCATAAAGAAAATATTATGGAAAAATCCTATAAAAAATTCTGTTGACCATATAATGTCATTAAAGCCTAGACCTGTATGTGTTCTATCTTCTGGTAATCCATTATGGCATGGAATTGGAAGCACCTTGCTTAAATATATTTCTATTGATGAGATGCTTATTTATCCTTCACCTTCCGTATTTTCATTGGCTTGCGCAAAAATTGGATGGGATTCAAATGATGTAGAAGCGGTTTCTTTGCATACTAATCCTGTTAGTTTTATTGAGAAATATTTGCAACCAAGTGTTAAATTATTTTTGCTAACAAGAGACTCTAAAACACCAATTGAGGTTGCAGATTATTTGAATAAACGTGGTTTTAATAAGAGTAAATTCATAATTTTTGAGAACTTAGGAGGAGTTAACGAAAATATCACAAGGACTACTGTTGAAAGTTTTGGTTTAAAAGATATTTCTAGGCTAAATGTTATTTGCATTGAATGTATTGCAGATACTGATGCTAATTATTATAGCTGCATACCTGGGTTGCCCAATGAAATATTTAATAATGATGGTCAAATAACCAAAAGAGAGATTAGGGCGGCAACAATAGCAAAATTAACCCCATTTAAAGATGATCTTCTTTGGGATATAGGCGCCGGTTCGGGATCTGTTTCAATAGAATGGATGAGAAGTAGTAAAAATTTAAAGGCGATTGCAATAGAGTGTGATAGCCATAGGGTTGAATTTTTAAAAAAGAATGCTATTGAATTAGGCGTTCCCAATTTAGAAATTATTCAAGGTAGAGCTCCTGATATTCTTGCAGGCTTAAAGAAACCTAATGCTATATTTATTGGCGGAGGCTTGTCGGGGGATAATGGTATTGCAATTATTGAAAAATCTATAAATTCATTACTTCCTAATGGAAGATTGGTTATTAATGCAGTCACGATAGAAACAGAAATTTTGTTAATAAATAATTATAAAAAATATGGTGGTGATTTGACGAGGATTGCTGTTTCTAAGATAAAAAAAGTAGGATCTTCTAATGCCTGGGATGATTATATGCCTGTGGTTCAGTGGTCGTATCATAAAAGATAAAAAAAGTTAGGTAAGATTATGCAAGGAAAATTTTATGGTATTGGCGTTGGACCAGGTGATCCTGAACTCATAACTCTGAAGGCATACAATATACTTTCTAATATAGGTATTGTAGCATTCCCAATATTTTCTAGTAAGCCGAGTTTTGCATTTTCGATTATAGAGAAATTTGTGAAGAAAGATGTTAAAAAAATTGAATTAAATATACCGTTTACAGATTCTATAGCAAGAGAAAAAGCATATGATTTATCTGCAGAATTTATTGCTAATGAGTTAGAAATTGGCAATGATGTTGCTTTGATTTGTGAGGGCGATCCTTTTATCTATGGATCATTTATATACATATGGGATAGATTAAAAGAAAAATATAGTTATGAAATAATTCCAGGAATATCTTCTATTATTGCCGGTCCAAATAGACTAAATATCCCAATAGCATGCGGTAATGATATAATCAGCATAGTACCAGGTCCGTTAGAAGATAATATTCTCAAAGAGAATATTATGAATTCTGACGTTACGCTGGTTTTGAAGGTAGGCAGACATTTTGATAGGCTCCGAAATTTATTAAGTGAATTAGCTCTCTTAGATAATTCTTATTATATTTCAAATGCTACATTAGAAAATCAATATATGGGGAAATTAGCTGAGTTAACTCAAAGTAAAGAAGACTATTTTGCAATGATTTTAATTAAGAATAAAAGATAGAGTTATATTATGAATCAATCAGTTGTAATTATATTATCTAGTCTAGCTCTAGATTTAGGTATTAAAATTAAGAACGCAGTACCTCAATCCGAGTTACATGCAATGAATCTAAATCATCCAGATGTTGATTGCAGTTATGATAATTTTTCTTCGCACATAGCTACCCTGTTTAAGAATAAATATACTATTATTGCAGTTTGTTCTGCTGGTGTAGTTATAAGATCTTTAGCTGAATCATTAAAAAATAAAACAGAAGAATCTCCAGTTATAGTTGTATCAAATGACGGCCGTTATATAATCCCTATTTTAGGAGCACATTCTGGTGGGAATAAAATATCTCATAATATATCTTATAGAATTAATGCAGAAGCTGTTATTACCAATATGAGTGATCTAAGATTAGGTATAGCGTTAGACGATCCTCCGGATGGTTATGTATTGGGTGACTATAAATACATAAAATCAATAGCGAGTCGAATTCTTAACGGCGAGGACATACAGTCATTACCGAATATATCTTGGTTTAATAATTCGCAATTAAAGGTTAATAAGCAAGCAAAATTATCTATTGACATTACAATAGAAGACAAAATATCTGATAAGGATAAAATAATATATCATCCTCAAAAGCTTGTGCTCGGAGTTGGTACAATTAAAGGGGCTAGTTTCGATTCTTTATTAAAATTAGTTGAAACTACGCTTAAGAATAATAATTTATCAAAATATTCTATAGCTTTGTTAGCAACAATTGACCTTAAAGAAAATGAAGATGCTATTAATCAACTAGCAAAATTTTATAATTTACCAATTGTCTATTATACTAAAGATGATCTAAATAAAGTTTTATCTAAAATAGAGAAACCTTCTCAAGAGGTATTTGACGCAGTTGGATGTTATAGTGTTTCCGAAGCTTCCTCTATTTTGGCTGCTGGAGATAATTCAAATTTAATTGTCAATAAACAGAAATATAACGGTACAACTTGTGCAATAGCAATATCTAAAAATATTATATTAAATTCTAATAATAAATTAGCTAAAGGCAAACTTTCTATAATTGGATTAGGACCAGGAGCTAGTTCTTGGCGGAGTATTGAGGCGACTCATTTACTTGAACAAGCAACGGACATAGTTGGATTCGATGGTTATATAAAACTATTGGATTATGATAAGAATAAAAAATATCATTCATTTGAAATTGGACAAGAAGAAGAACGTGCAATGAAATCAATTGAACTTGCTTCTAGTGATAAGAATGTGGCTTTAGTATGTTCTGGTGACCCAGGTATTTATGCAATGGCTTCTATAGTTTTTGAAATGATAGAATTTGGACCAGACATATGGAAAAATATAGAAATTATTACATCTCCAGGGATATCTGCAGTTCAAGCTGCAGCTGCAAGGGTGGGCGCACCAATTGGAAATGATTTTTGTACTATTTCTCTATCGGATCTAATGACGACACAGCAGGTCATTCTGGATAGGGTTAAAGCAGCAGCAAAAGCAGATTTTATTATCGCACTTTATAATCCATCTTCAAAATTAAGAAAAACATTGATTAAGAAGGTTGTGAATATAATAAGGGATTATAGAAAGAAAGAGACCCCAATCGTAATAGCACGTTCAGTTGGACGTAAAGATGAAAAAATAGAATTTACAACTATAAATGATATTGAAACAGACACTATTGATATGATGACTTTGCTTATTATTGGTTCAACTAAAACCAGATCTTATTTCAATAGTTTAAATGAACAAAAAGTCTATACCCCAAGAGGATATAATGTTTTAAAAGGAGAAAAAAATAGATGAAGGTACATTTTATTGGAGCAGGTCCTGGTGACCCAGATTTAATAACTGTTAGAGGAAAAAGTATTATCAGCAACTCACCAGTTTGTTTATACGCAGGATCATTGGTTCCTAAAGAGATTATTCAATTTGCTCCAAAAGATTCTAAAGTTATTGATACATCGTCAATGACACTTCCTGAAATAATTACTGAAATTAAATTAGCACATCAGGAAAGCTTAGATGTTGCTAGGGTTCACTCTGGTGATCCTTCACTCTACGGTGCTATCGGGGAGCAAATGAATGAACTTAATAAGTTAGGAATAGATTATGATATAGTTCCTGGTGTTCCAGCGTTTAGTGCTGCAGCTGCGGCATTAAAGATGGAATTTACAATACCAGGAATAGTGCAAACGGTAATACTAACAAGAACTTCATCTAAATCCTCACCAATGCCTGACGGAGAGGAATTATCAAAACTAGCAGAAACCGGAGCTACTTTAGCTATACATTTATCTATTAGAAATTTAAGGGCTATTCTTAGAACGTTAATACCAATATACGGCAATAGTTGCCCAATTATTGTTGCATACAGGGTTGGGTGGCCAGATCAAATGATGATTGCCGATGATTTGGATGGTATATATAATAAGGTTCGTTTAGCAAAAATTACAAGAACAGCCCTAATTTTAGTTGGTCCAGGGCTTAATAAAAATATGAATATTAATAGCTCTCTTTATAGCCCGGACCACAAGCATTTATTTAGGCCTAAATAACTTAATTAAAATCATTTATATATTGTACAATTGATTTGGTATTATAAAAGTTATTATCCGAAACAATTTTTGGTCTTCTGATTACAATGACTATTTTTTTTAAATATCTTGCAGCAAGCATTTTGGCGTAGGTGTCATCACCTCCACTGTTGCGTGTTATTATATAATCTATTCTGTTGTTCTTCATAATTAATAGCTCATCCAATATCGTAAAGGGTCCCTTGCCATAAATATATCTATGAGAAGCTTTAAATGTATCTAATTGTATTTTATCTATTGTCCTAATCAGAAACCAATGTTTTTTTAAATTTGAGAATAAATCTAGATTTTGTTTGCCTAGAGATAAAAAAGTACGAGAAATTTTAGGAAGATATTTTATTGCATCTTCAAAAGATTTTGCGTCTATCCAATTGTCAAGAGGCGACCTTTTCCACTCTCTCCTAATATAAGAAATTATAGGTATTCTTAGCCTCTTGGAAGTCTCTATAGCATTTCGAGAAATGTTTGTTGCATAGGGATGACTTGCATCTACAATTAATTCAATTTTTTTCGTATGTATAAAATTCTCTAAGCCTTCTGACCCTCCAAATCCTCCAATTCTAGTATTTGGGGTGATAATTTTTGGATTAATTGTTCTTCCAGCAAGAGATATTATAATATTATATTTTTCGTTATTAATAAAATGGTATGCAATTTTGTTGGCCTCTGCTGTGCCTCCTATAATCAATACATTAGGCATTGCTAGACTCTGATTGTGCTATGATATTTTCTTTTCGATCAATAATAATAATGTCAACTTGAATATCAGATGTTCTTAGAACTTTTAAGATATTTTTTTTTGCATTTATAGCAATAAATTCTGCATACATGTATTTATCTTGGTCTAGTATATCCAATATTTGATTGGCTGTATTAGCCTTTAAACAATTTTTTATTTTCCTAGTATCAATATGTAATAGTTCTAGTTCTTGTCCTATTTTCTGAAAATCAACCTCACTTCTGCTTGAGTGGAGATCCATTGCGCCTTGTGACAGTTTAACTATCTTTGCGAATCCACCTGCAACAGTAATTTTGGGTATTCTATGTTTTCTAAGATATTTTAGAAGTCCGCCAATAAAATCTCCCATATCAATTAAAGCTTGATCCTTTAATTTATAATGGTTTTTCACAACTTTCTCCGACATAGAGCCAGTTGCAGCGGCAATGTGTTTAATCCCTAAACTTTTTGCAACATCTATACCCCTATGAATTGAATGAATCCATGCAGCGCAAGAATATGGAATAACAATACCAGTAGTTCCTAAAATGGATATTCCTCCAAGTATTCCTAATCGTGGATTCCAGGTTTTTTTAGCTACTGTTTCTCCGTTAGGTACTTCTATCTCAACAATCACATCGACTTCTACTTTGTATTCTTTTGCTATATTAATTAACATTTTTGATATCATTTCTCTTGGTTTCGGATTAATTGCTGGCTCTCCTGGCTCTAGCTGTAATCCTGGAAGTGTTATAGTTCCTACGCCTTTCCCTGCTTTAAAAGTGATACCTGTATTTTTCTCCCCTCTACATATTCTTGCTATAATTAACAATCCGTCAGTGACATCAGGATCGTCCCCAGCATCTTTGATAATACCAGAACTAGCTGATTGATTAGTAAGGTTTTGATATGCTATATTAAATTCAGGTTTTTCACCGTTTGGTAGCTTTATCTGTACTTTATCAAGTAAACTACCGCTTAAAAGTGCTATGTAGGCTGCTTTTGATGCGGCTAGAGCACAAGCACCAGTTGTCCAGCCTCGTCGCAAATGTTCTTTTAGCTTTTGTGACATAAATACTTTATACTCATTATTTTCTAGACGGCAAATGATAATGTACAATAATATAAAAATGCCAGAGTTCAATCCTGGTGAAGTTTGGTTAGTAGGAGCAGGTCCTGGCGATCCTAAATTACTAACTATATTTGCATGCTACGCACTCTCAAAAGCTGACGTAATTGTTTACGACGCACTAGTTTCTGATGCTATTTTATCTTTATCATCAGAAAAAGCAAGATTAGTCTACGCGGGTAAAAGAGGCGGCAAGCCCTCTCATACGCAACAAGATATTTCTGATCTAGTTATTGATCTGGCTAGAAAAAAGAATAGAGTATTGCGTCTTAAGGGAGGGGATCCTTTTGTTTTTGCTCGAGGAGCTGAAGAAGCACAGGCATTAAGTAAGGTAAATATCCCATATAGAATCATACCAGGAATTACTGTTGGTATAGGAGGATTGGCAGCTGCTAATATTCCACTAACCTCTCGCGATACAAATTCGTCAATATTGTTTATGACAGGGCACAATGCAGAAAAAAATGATCCTGTTGATATAAATTGGCATGCGGTATCCAAGATACCTGTTATCGTTATGTATATGGCCTTAAAAAATCTTAGTATTATTAGGGATAAATTGCTTGATGAAGGAAGAAATTTAGATGAACCGGTTGCAGTAATTCAGGATGCATCATTACCAAAACAGAAAGTATTGGAAACAACTTTATCTAAGGTTGTAGAGGATGTAAATTTATATAAGATAGAATCTCCTTCAATAGTTGTTATTGGTCCCGTTGTTAACCTTCGATCTCTTTTAGAGAGAAGTGTGATTAAAGATGTTGAATAATATTAATAGCTTGTGTATTTCTGCCCCTTCATCGGGAAGTGGTAAAACTATTATAACCGCAGGTTTAATTTTATCCTTAAGAGAAAGAGGATACAGTGTATCAGGTGCAAAAGTTGGCCCTGACTATATAGATAAGACTTTTTTAAGCTTGGCTGCGAATAAAGAGATTTACAATCTTGACTCATGGGCAATGAGCGAAAGAACGATGGACAGTATTATTAATTCATGTCTTTCAGATAGTAATTTTTTTATACTTGAAGGAGTCATGGGTCTTTTTGATGGGTCAATTACGAATGAAGGTTCTACAGCAAGTTTAGTTCAGAAGTACAAAGTACCCGTTGTTTTAGTTGTTGATGCTTCGGGCCAAGGTCAGTCAATAGGAGCTTTGTGTCAGGGTTTTATAAATTACAATAAAAATATCTCTATAGTAGGCATAATATTGAATCGTGTTGCAAGCTTACGCCACGAAAAAATAATTACAGATGAATTAGACAGATTATCGATTAAGGTTTTAGGATCCATCCCAAAGTCAAATAAAATTAAGTTACAAGATAGACATCTTGGCCTTATTCCTGCTCAAGAAAATGATAATTCACAGTCGAGTATCCGTGAAGCTGCAGATTTGATAGAAAAAAATATAAATCTAGAGGATTTAATAAGATTAACTAAGGTGAATATGAGCGCGCCTAAAATGAATAGTTTTTTTTCTCCGAATTTGGGTCAGCATATAAGTATAGCAAAAGATGAAGCCTTTTGTTTTGTCTACGAACATATGCTAAAGCAATGGAAAATAGAAAACCGTGAAATTTCATTTTTCTCTCCGCTATCAGATGAACCCCCGTCAAATAATGCTGACGGTATATTTCTTCCAGGAGGTTATCCCGAGCTATTTAGTGAAAAATTATCTAATAACCATATTTTTAAAAAAGGTATGGAAGATGCAGACAGCAGAGATAAAGCAATCTATGGCGAATGTGGTGGGTATATGGTTTTAGGAAAAAGCATTATAAACAAAATGGGAGAAGAGCATAATATGTTAAATATGTTAAATCTTGTTACAAGTTTTAAGGATCCCAAGTTACATTTAGGATATCGTCGTGTTCAACTTATTTCAGATTTTGCTTTAGGTATCAAAAATAACTACTATAGGGGTCATGAATTTCATTATTCCAATATTGTAGTAGAGGAGGGATCTCCACTATTTTCTGTTTGTAATAATGACAATTTGAAAACTGAAAATATTGGTCTTATAAGTAAAAATGTGATGGGATCTTTTGTGCACCTGATAGACAAAGAGAGTTAATTTTTTTTATTCAATTTTATGAAAGGGATATTTCTATGATATACGAGCTTGATGATTTGAAGCCAAGTATTAATATTAAGAGTTGGGTGGCGCCTAATGCTGTTATTATCGGTAATGTTATTTTAGAAGAGGATGCAAGCATCTGGTGGAATGCAGTGTTAAGAGGCGATAACGAAAAGATAATCGTTGGAAAGGGTTCTAATATTCAAGACGGATGTGTAGCTCATACAGACCCAGGTTTTTCTTTAGTTATAGGAGAAAGAGTTACTATTGGACATATGGCAATGATACACGGATGTGTTATTGGCGATGATTCTTTAATTGGTATTGGTGCCATAGTCTTAAATGGAGCAAAAATAGGTAAAAATTGTTTAATTGGGGCTAACAGTTTTATACCAGAAAATAAAGAAATACCTGACAATTCAATTGTATTTGGATCCCCTGGAAGGATTATTGGAAACGTTCAAGATAAGCATATTAAAATGATGCAAAGAGCACAAACTAGCTATATTAAAAGAGCCATTAGATTTAAAAACAATATGAAATTAATTGCATGAACATATTTTAGAAAAAAGTTCTGTTGTCATTACGGTGAATTTATATATAATTGATTTATTTTGATGATTAAATAGGAAAGAATTATATGTCGAATAATGTTAAGATTGCTTTAGCCGTTGTCGTATTGGCCGTTGCCGGATATTTTATAATAAGTTCAATGGGCTCAGATGGTTCTGAAAAATCCCGTCCTGAAGATAGAATTATGAGGACTAACCAAACTGATGAAACTGCTCCTGTTGGTAGCAAATCAATTGAATTTGAAATTGAAGATGAAATGGCTCATTACGGTCAAGGCTAGATTTTAAGTATACCAAAATAATGGGAAAATTGGTGTGTTTAGATGCAGTTTTAATATAGAGATATGACGTTACCTATTTAATTAAAAAAATTTAATTATTAAATTGGGAGATGAAAATATGTCAAATAACGTTAAGATTGCGCTCGCTATTGTAGTATTGGCCGTTGCCGGATATTTTATATATAGTGCAATGTCTGATGGAACAGAATCGCGTCCTGAAGATAAAATAATGAGAACTAACCAAACAGATGAACCTGTTGTGCTGGATAGTAAAAAAATTGAGTTTGAGATCATTGATGAAATGGCTCACTACGGACAATAAGTATTAGTATGATTTTAAATACACTAAGATAATAGAAGTTTTAGTGTATTTAAATTTTAGTGTATTTATATGTTGTTTTAATATAGAGATATAATACTACTTATTTAATTAAAAAGATTTTAATTATTAAATGGGGAGTTAAAAATATGTCAAATAATATTAAGATTGGGCTTGCTATTGTAGTATTATCTGGTGCTGGATTTTATATATATAGTTCAATATCTGATGGAACAGATTCACGCTCTGTAGACAGACTAATAAGACCAAATCAGTCGGAGGAACCTGCTGAATTGGGTAGCAAGACAATTGAATTTGATACTTTTGATGATATGGCGCATTATGGGTTTGGATCTTAATTTATATACTCATCGATTAATCGGTATATTAAAGAAATGCTAGCCGGTTAAATTAGTAAATAACTTTGCAGGTACTGTCTCCGAAGTTGATATTTACATTAAGTTATTATTTTATTTTTAAGCAGTTAGAATCAGATGAAAAAAAGCCCGCTTGATAACTATAGGAAACTTATTCAGTCTGGAAAATTAACAGAGGATTCTGGTCAATTAACTGTCGTCAGGAATCTACAAGAGATTTATTCTAAATTTATTCCATATTATCATAATAAACAAAAATCATTTTTTTTTAAAAGTTTCAAAAAAGTTACGCTTCCTAAAGGCCTTTACATTTATGGTGATGTTGGCAGAGGGAAATCTATGTTAATGGATGTTTTTTTCGATTCATTGGATATAGAAAAAAAAAGAAGAGTTCATTTTAATGCCTTTATGAATGAGATGCACAGTAGAATTTTTGAATGGCGTAAGAATAAAAAACTATCTGAAGCAAGTAAAGGAGGGGATGATCCAATTCCAGTGATAGCCAAATTAGTCGCTGAGGAATGTAATATTCTATGTTTTGATGAATTTCAAGTTGAGGATATTGCTGATGCAATGATAATTGGTAGATTATTTGAAAACTTATTTGAATTAAATGTACTTGTGATTGCAACTTCGAATATCCGTCCTGATGAGTTATATAAAGATGGTCTAAACAGAAGTTTATTTCTTCCTTTTGTAGATATATTAAAAAATTATATGAATACTCATTATTTAGTTTCCGATAAAGATTACAGGTTGGATAGAGTTAGAGATAGACCTGTATATTATAGTCCGATTACTCAAAATAATAGGGAAGATTTTGAAAAATCTTGGACAGAAGTTATAGGCAGCTCGGAAGAGGAGTCTACATCTATTCAGTTAAAAGGAAGACAGATTGATATTCTTAGATCAGCCGGTAGATGTGTGAGGTTTAATTTTTCTGAATTATGCCAAAAACCCTTAGGTGTCATAGATTATTTAGCAATTGCAGATAAATTTGATATTATATTTATCTCTGACATGCCGATGTTGGATGAAAAGAAAAGAAACGAAACAAAACGATTCATAAATTTAATTGATACTTTATATGAATCTCAATCTTTGATTTTTATATTGGCAGAAAAGTCACCAAATGAACTTTTACAAGAAGGAAAAGATTTAAAAATTTTCAGGCGTACAACTTCACGGTTAGAGGAGATGCAATCAGCGGAATATTTAAATAAAAGCTCTAATTAATGGCGTATAAAAAATTATTTTTTATAGATATACTTGTAATTATTTTATAACAAGTTTACTACACACAATATAACAAAACAAAAGGAGTTCTATCTATGGCACGAAATAAAATATCGTTAATTGGTGCAGGTCAAATTGGTGGTACGTTAGCTTTATTAGCAGGATTAAAAGATCTGGGTGATATAGTGCTATTTGATATTGCTGATGGAATTCCACAAGGTAAGGCATTGGACATGTCTCAAGCAAGCACAATAGAAGATTTTGATTCATCCTTAAAAGGCACCTCATCATACGAAGATATTGCAGATTCTGACATTGTAATAGTGACTGCAGGAGTTCCAAGAAAACCAGGTATGAGCAGAGATGATTTATTGGGGATCAATCTGAAAGTAATGAGTTCTGTTGGCGAGGGAATAAAAAAATATGCTCCAGATTCTTTCGTTATATGTATAACCAATCCTTTAGATGCAATGGTTTGGGCTTTGCAGAAAGCAACAGGACATAAGCCTAACATGATTTGTGGTATGGCAGGCGTCCTTGATTCTGCAAGATTTAGATTTTTTCTTGCTGATGAGATGCAAGTATCAGTAGAGGACGTCACAGCTTTTGTTCTTGGTGGGCACGGAGATACTATGGTTCCTTTGATAAGATATTCAACCGTTGCAGGAATTCCATTGCCGGATCTTATTAAAATGAATTGGATCACAGAAAAAAAATTAAATGATATAGTTCAAAGAACAAGAGATGGAGGAGCAGAAATTGTTTCGCTATTAAAAACAGGTTCAGCCTATTATGCGCCAGCTAGTTCGGCTATATCAATGGCCGAGTCTTATCTTAAGGATAAAAAAAGAGTATTGCCTGCAGCGGCATATTTATCTGGAGAATATGATGTTAATGGTCTTTATATTGGCGTCCCGGTGATTATTGGTGCTAACGGAATAGAAAAAATTGTTGAAATTCATCTAAACAAAGAAGAGCAAGATGAATTCAATAGTTCAGTTGAATCTGTTAAGAGTTTAGTAGAAACTTGTAAACAAATTGACCCAAGTATTTCTTAAAAAAGAATTCAATAAGCATAGCTTATAGATAGGTAAGATAATGAATATTCATGAATACCAGGCTAAAGAAATTTTTAAAAAATATTCAATTCCAATCCTTGATGGCGGAGTGGCTTTTAGTGTTGAGCAAGCATTAGAAGTGGCAAAAACTCTACCTGGTCCGATTATGGTTGTTAAAGCTCAAATTCATGCTGGCGGAAGAGGTCAAGGGGGCGGAGTTAAGGTTGTTAAAGACATGATAGCCTTAGAAACAGAAGCAAATAATATTCTTGGAATGAACCTGATAACAAAACAAACAGGTCCACAAGGTAAGATTGTAAAAAGACTATATATTGAGGATGGATGCAATATAAAAGAAGAGTTGTATTTATCATGTTTGGTTGACAGGAAAACATCCACTATATCTTTTATTGTTTCTTCAGAAGGCGGTATGGACATAGAAGAAGTTGCCAAAATAAATCCGGAGAAGATTTCAAAAATAGCTATTGATCCAGTATATGGAATTATGCCTTTTCATATTAGACAAATGGTTGAATGCCTTGGAATTGAAAAAGATCTTTACAATAAATTTACTCAGATAATTAAAAATTTGTACCAATTGTTTGTAGACAATGACCTTGGTTTACTAGAAATAAATCCGTTCGTGGTGACTGCCGACAACGATCTTGTTTGTCTTGATGCTAAGATGAATTTTGATTCAAATGCTTTGTATAGGAATCCATCTGTATTAAGTATGAGAGATCTCGATGAAGAAGATCCTTTAGAAATAGAAGCATCAGATCATGGTTTAAACTATGTTAAACTAGATGGCGCAATTGGATGCATGGTTAATGGTGCTGGATTAGCTATGGCTACAATGGATATCATAAAGCTATATGGATCAAGTCCTGCAAATTTTTTGGATGTAGGCGGTGGTGCAAATAAAGAACAAGTTATGAATGCATTTAAGATAATTCTCTCTGATCCAAATGTAAAAGGTATATTAGTGAATATATTTGGAGGGATAATGCGCTGTGAGATTATTGCAGAAGGTATTATAGCGGCTGCAAAAGAGTTGGATATTTCCGTTCCTTTGGTAGTGAGATTAGAAGGAACTAACGTTGAAATTGGGAAGAAGTATCTTAAAGAATCTGGTTTAAATGTAATATCAGCTGACAATTTGGATGATGCTGCAAAAAAAATAGTTTCGGCTGTTTTGGAAAGTGTATAATGTCAATATTAATAGATTCCGAAACTAAACTGATATGCCAAGGTTTTACTGGTGCTCAAGGTACTTTTCATTCTGAACAAGCAATATTATACGGTACAAAGTTAGTTGGTGGCGTGACGCCAGGTAAGGGAGGAGCAAAACATTTAAATCTTCCTGTATTTGATAATGTATATCAAGCAAAAGATGCGACCCATGCAAATGCAAGCGTAATATATGTTCCGCCTAAATTTGCTGCAGATGCTATAATGGAAGCAATAGATGCAGAAATTGAACTTATCATTTGTATCACCGAAGGCATACCAATACTTGATATGATGAAGGTTAAAAGATCTTTATTAGGTAGTAGGTCAATATTGTTAGGACCAAATTGCCCAGGTATAATAACACCAGGTGAATGTAAAATTGGTATAATGCCTGGTCATATACACAAATCTGGTTCAGTTGGCATTGTGTCTAGATCAGGGACCTTAACTTATGAAGCTGTTGCGCAGACAACAAGTGTAGGATTAGGTCAGACAACTTGTGTAGGTATCGGCGGAGATCCTATAAAAGGTTTAGATTTTATTGAAGTTATCGAGATGTTTTTGGCAGACCCTAAAACTGAATCAATAATAATGATTGGTGAGATAGGTGGGTCAGCTGAAGAAGAAGCAGCCGAATTTATCTTAAAAAATAAAACAAAAAAACCAACTGTGGGTTTTATAGCTGGTATTACTGCGCCTCCAGGAAGAAGAATGGGTCATGCGGGCGCTATTGTTGACGGAGGTAGTGGTGCAGCTTCCGATAAAATAGAAGCAATGAGATCAGCCGGCATTATTGTCGCAGATTCACCTGCTTTGCTAGGATTAACCTTAAAAAACCTATAGTTTTAATCTCATAGATTTAGCTATTATCTGAAACTAATTTTAGATGACCACTTCTTGGGTGTGAACCCTGATGCGTGTCGGCTAATTTTTTCTTATCTACTTCTGTATAAATTTGGGTTGAAGATAAACTTGAATGGCCTAAGAGTTCTTGTATGGACCTTAAGTCAACGCCTGCTTGCAATAAATGCGTTGCAAATGAATGTCTTAATGAATGCGGTGTTGCATTATCTGGCAGATTCATTTTATTTTTCATTCTTTGCATTGTGATTTGAACTATTCTCGGACTTAATCTTCCTCCCTTTACCCCTACAAAAAGAGGGTCGTCGATATCTGATTTTCCAGGATATAATTGAAGATATTTTAAGATGCCTTTTTTTACATCAGGCAATATAGGCACTTCTCTTATTTTTTTCCCTTTACCCAATACTCTTATGCTATCCTGCCAATCTTCTGAAGGCGCATCTTTTATGTTTAGCTCTAATGCCTCAGATATTCTTAACCCACATCCGTAAAGTAATAAAAATATTGCGTTATCTCTTGCAATAACCCAACTATTTTTTTCGTTATCATTATCTATCAGATTATTTGCTTGATTAACGCTCAGTGGCTTAGGAATACTATGGGGTATTTTAGGGATTCTAACACTATGAATTGCATGATTTTTAATAATATCAACTTTTTCTAGATATTGAAATAATGATCTCAGGCTAGACATTAATCTAGCGATTGTTCTTGGTCCCGCTCCACTTCGCCTTCGTGATGCCATAAAAGCTCTAAAATCAGATGCAACTAAGTTTTTTAAATTAGTTAAAGAAATTGGACCACCGATATGTGAAGAAAGAAAATCAAAAAAACTTTCAACGTCCTTGCAATATGCCTCTATTGTATTTTTTGAAACTCTCTTCTCATCGGCTATATAATTATACCAACAAGTTAGAGCTTGGTTAGTTTCTTCTTTTAAGGAAGGAAGTTTATATGTAATGTTTTGCATTTTAATTATATTATCTTTTGTCCAGTTTTTCCCCAGTCATCTAAAAAAGTATCAAGTCCACTTTTAGTAAGAGGATGATCAAATAACTCTTTTAGTATTTTAGGAGGAATTGTTGCTACGTCCGCTCCCTGCAAGGCTGCATTGATAACATGATTATTAGTCCTTATTGATGCAGCGAGTATCTCTGTTGTAATGTTGTCATAATTATCATAAATTGTTCTAATTTCACTTATAAGATTCATACCGTCTAGCCCAATGTCATCAAGTCTTCCTATAAATGGAGATATGAATGTTGCCCCAGCTTTTGCAGCAAGCAGGGCTTGTGAAGATGAAAAGCAGAGCGTAACATTAACAGGTATATCTATTTCTCTTAGCTTATTACAAGCAATTAAACCTTCAAAGGTTAGGGGCACTTTTACTACTACATTTTCGGCTATATCGAATAGTATTTTTCCTTCTTCGATCATACCTGTAGAATTAATTGCCGTCACCTCTGCGCTCACAGGTCCTTTAATTATCTTACAAATATTTCTAATCGTATCTTTAATATCATTTCCAGATTTAGCGATTAATGTTGGATTAGTAGTAACACCATCGATTAAACCTGTTTCAGAAAGTGACTTAATTTCTTCTATATTTGCTGTGTCGATAAAAAATTTCATTTTAACCCCTAGCTAACATTGGTGTTGATAAAAAGTATATTGTTTATCGTATTAATGTTAATTATAATTTATAAAACGATTGCATTCTTAAAATAAGGTAATCAATATTTATTATCACTTAGTTAAATATTGGTAATTAAATTAAATTAATTATAAAATTGTCATTTAAGATAATGATTACTAACAGTATTATTGGATATTTTTATGGAGGAAAATGTATATTATATTCCTGTGTTGCTACCAATTGCAGTTAATAAACCATATTTTTATAGGCACACAAAATTAGTTACTTCAGGTTCTATAGTAAAAGTTCCAATCTCAAACAGAGAAACATATGGAGTTGTTTGGCATAATAGCGATCAAATGGATATGCCGGATAAAAATAAAATAAGAAATATTATTAGTGTAATGGATATTAATTCATTACCACTAGACCTACTGAATTTCGTTGAATGGGTCTCTAATTATTATTTGTCTCCATTAGGGAATGTTTTAAAAGCGTCCTTTAGAGTTAAAGAACTTGAAAGAGTCTTTAAATTAGACGCTTGTTATCAAATAGACAGGAATGTTCTAATTAAAGAAACACCGCAAAGGAAGCTTGTAGAAGATATCTTTGTAGGAGATATAATTTTAACTAAAGCAGAAATTATATCAAAGACGGGAGTATCTTATTCTGTAATTAATCACATGGTTAAATCACAGAAGTTAAAAGCAGTTGAAAATAATACGCAAAATAAAATATTTGATCCAAATGAGTTTAGAAAAAGTAAGTTATCTAAAGAACAAGATATTGCTGCGAGAGATCTAATACAAATATTTAATTTAAAGGAAGCTCAGACAGTTGTTCTCGACGGGGTTACAGGTTCAGGAAAAACTGAAGTGTATATGAAGGCTATTGAAGGGTTTTTATTAGAAAATAAGCAAGCCCTTGTGTTGCTTCCTGAAATAGCCCTTACATCTGAATTTTTAATAAGATTTAAGAATAATTTTGGTGAATTTGTTGCTGAATGGCATTCTGGTATATCCATCAAACAAAGAAAAAGAGTCTGGGATGGTGTTCTTTCCAATAATATAAAGATAATTATTGGAGCACGATCATCGCTTTTTTTACCTTTTTCTGAATTGGGTTTGATAGTCGTAGATGAAGAGCATGAATCTGCATATAAACAAGAAGAGGGTATAATATACCAAGCTAGAGACATGGCATTAGTAAGGTCCATGCTATCAAATGCAAATACAATTCTTTCAAGTGCAACGCCATCATTAGAAACCTATGTAAATATAAGAAATCAAAAATATAAAAAAATCTCCTTAAACAAAAGGTATGGTAATGCCAATATGCCGTTGGTAAGTATTATGGATATGAAATCTTCAAAAATTAGTAAAGAAAGCTGGATCCCCGCTGAGTTGATTGAAAAGATGGAAGGTGTTTTTAATAAAAGAGAGCAAGTATTGCTATTTTTAAATAGACGAGGTTATGCACCTTTAACCATATGCCGTAAGTGTGGAGTTAGAATGGAATGCCCCAATTGTTCAACATGGTTAGTTGAACATAAACAATTCAATCAATTTAGATGCCATCATTGCGGCTATCATTCAAAGAATATTAATAAATGCTTGTCTTGTTTTGCAAGTGATACATTAGTGCCTTGTGGACCAGGTATAGAAAGATTATCAGAAGAAGTTAGAAAGATTTTTCCTGATATAAGAATAGCAATTATGTCAAGCGATCACTTGACTGGTATTAAGGATATTAATAGTACCCTTAATCAAATAAAATCTAATAATATTGATTTAATAATAGGAACACAGCTAGTAGCAAAAGGGCATCATTTCCCTTTTTTAACATTAGTTGGTGTTATTGATGCTGATTTTGGATTAGGCGTTACAGATATGAGGGCTACTGAAAAGACTTACCAGCTTCTACATCAAGTGGCAGGAAGAGCTGGCCGGGAGAAACGCCAAGGTGAAGTGATATTATTAACCCATATGCCTGAGCACCCTGTACTGCAGGCAATAGTTTCTGGGGAAAGGGATTTATTCTACGAAGAAGAGGCAATAATGAGAGAAAATCAGTCTTTGCCTCCATTTACAAGAATGATTGCGTTGATTATATCTTCTGGAGATAAAAATAAAGTGATGATGGCATCAAAGAAACTATTAATACAAAGTTCTCCACCTAAAGATATTACCTTATTAGGTCCTATAGAAGCTCCAATTGCAAGAATTAGAGGTAGATACAGGATGAGGTTTTTATTAAAGGGACCTAAAAATAATAAAATACAAGTTTTTGTAAAACAATGGATTGCAAAAATAAAAATAGAACATGATGTAAAAATCACAGTAGATGTTGATCCATATAATTTTTTATAGTTTTAATAAAAAAATCGAAGATTATGTTGTTCTTTGTTGAAAGATGTAATCATTATATTGCGTAAGATAAATACCTGTGTTAATTGATATGAATATTTATTAAATTTATCTTGAAATATGTTCAAGATTTTATTACTAACATAGAATAAGTTTTAAGCATTTTATTTTAAAAAGGGCTGCTTAAGTGAAAAGCAAAGATCAATCAATACCGGAAGCAGCAAATCGCTATGCTAAGGCACTGTTTCAATTAGCAGAAGAAGAGAATTCGATGGATTCCGTTAGTAAAGACCTGGATGGTTTTCTTAAAGCTGTTGACAATAGTGATGATTTGTCCAGATTAGTTAATAGCCCGATGTATTCTCAAAAAGAACAATCCGATGCAATAAATGCAATATTAAAAAAGATGAAAGTTAATGAACTAATTTCTAAATTTATTGGCTTACTTATTCAGAATAGAAGAATAAACTCAATTAATTACATAGTTGCAGCATTTCATAGGCTATTAGCCATACATTCTGGAGAAGTAATCGCTAGTATTGTTTCTGCAGAAGATTTAAATAAATCACAAATAGATAAATTAACAAAGAATTTAAAAGAAATGATTGGGAAGAATATCAAATTGGATTTAGAAACAGACCCGAAATTACTCGGTGGGTTAATTGTAAAAGTAGGATCACAAATGATTGATAATTCATTAGAAACTAAATTAAATAACATAAAAATCGCTATGAAAGGTGTAAGTTGATGGATATTAAAGTTGCAGAGATTTCAGCTGTCTTGAAAGAGCAAATAAAAGGATTTGGATCAGAGGCTGAGGTGTCTGAGGTTGGTCAAGTTTTATCTGTTGGAGATGGTATCGCGCGCGTATATGGTTTGGATAATGTCCAAGCAGGTGAAATGGTAGAATTTCCAAACGGGATTAAAGGTATGGCATTAAATCTAGAAATAGATAATGTTGGTATTGTTTTGTTTGGTGATGATAGAGAAATTCATGAGGGTGATATTGTTAAACGAACAGGAACAATTGTTGAAGTTCCTGTTGGTAAAGAGCTTTTAGGAAGAGTTGTTGATGGATTAGGCAATCCAATAGATGGTAAAGGACCTCTAAAATCAAAGATTAATAAACGGGTTGATGTAAAGGCTCCTGGTATTATGCCGCGTAAGTCAGTTCATGAACCAATGCAAACAGGTTTAAAGGCAATCGATGCTCTGATCCCAGTTGGCAGAGGGCAGAGAGAGTTAATCATTGGCGATAGACAAACAGGAAAAACAGCTATTGCACTGGATGCAATTCTTAATCAGAAAAAAATAAATGAAAGTAGCAATGAAAATGAAAAACTTTATTGCGTCTATGTTGCGATAGGTCAAAAAAGATCATCAGTAGCACAATTTGTTAAGTTGCTTGAAGACAACGGAGCTTTAGAATATACGATTGTTGTTGCTGCTACAGCATCTGATCCCGCTCCATTACAATTTTTAGCACCTTTTACAGGATGTACAATGGGCGAATATTTTAGAGATAACGGTATGCACTCCCTTATCATATATGATGATCTTTCAAAACAGGCTGTAGCCTATAGGCAAATGTCACTGCTATTAAGAAGGCCGCCAGGAAGAGAAGCGTATCCTGGAGATGTGTTTTATCTTCACTCACGTTTACTTGAACGAGCTGCAAAATTAAATGAAGATAACGGTTCGGGATCTTTAACAGCATTACCAATAATTGAAACACAAGCAAATGATGTTTCTGCATATATTCCGACTAATGTTATTTCAATTACAGATGGTCAGATATTCTTAGAAACAGATCTTTTTTATCAAGGTATTAGACCTGCTGTTAATGTTGGTTTGTCGGTTAGTAGGGTTGGATCAGCGGCTCAAGTTAAAGCGATGAAGCAAGTTGCAGGTAAAATAAAAGGCGAGCTCGCTCAGTACCGTGAGATGGCAGCTTTTGCTCAATTTGGTTCTGACCTTGATGCTACAACACAACAGTTGTTGGCAAGAGGCGCAAGATTAACAGAATTACTTAAACAAGCGCAATTTTCTCCCTTAAATATAGCTGAGCAAGTTTCATCACTTTATGCAGCTGTTAATGGATATTTAGATAAAATAGAAGTCCGCGATATCAATAGATATGAAACAGATCTTTTGAAGCTATTAAATGCAAGTCATAGTGATATTATGAATGCTATATTAGACGAAAAGCAACTATCCAAAGATACAGAGGCAAAACTTAAAACTGTTGTAGAAGATTACACTTCTTCATTTGTATAAAGGTAAATTTAGGTGCCAAATTTAAAAGAATTAAAAAGCAGGCAAACGAGCGTTAAAGCCACACAAAAGATTACACGTGCTATGCAGATGGTTGCAGCAGCTAAGCTGAAAAGAGCTCAAGATCATGCTCAGTCTGCCAGACCGTATGCGGACCGTATGGCAGATGTTATGGATAATCTTGTTAGCTCTGTTAAGGACTCTACAAATGCTCCAGCTTTAATGATTGGTAATGGTAAGAGTGATACTCATTTATTAATTGTTGCGACGTCTGATAGAGGATTATGCGGTGCATTTAATTCAAATATTGTAAAAAAAGCAAAGTTAGATGCGAAATTATTGAAAGAAGAAGGTAAAAAAATCAAAATACTTTGTATTGGTAAAAAAGGATTTGATTTACTCAAAAGACAACATGCTGATGATATAATTGACATGATATCTCTTAAACATTTGAAGTATATTGGATATTCAGATGCTGAAGATATTGGCAAAAAAGTTATCAGGATGTTTGATTCAGAAGAGTTCGATGTTTGTACGTTATATTTTGCAAAATTTAAGTCGGTTATGGAACAAGTACCGGTTGGACAAAAGATTATACCCTTGCAGATTGAGGAATCGTTTATAGCTGAGGGTGATGAAGTTAAAAAAGAAAATGTAATATATGATTATGAACCTGAAGAAACTGAAGTTATGGAAGCATTACTTCCATTAAATATTAATATGCAGTTATTCCAAGCTTTATTAGAAAATGCTGCGAGCGAACAAGGATCCAGGATGTCTGCGATGGATAACGCGACAAGGAATGCTGGTGATATGATCGAAAAACTAACCCTCCTATATAATAGGACACGTCAGGCGATTATTACAAAAGAGTTGATAGAAATTATTTCTGGTGCAGAAGCTATATAAAATTAATGAGGAAAAATGATGGCAAATGAAAAATTAATAGGTAAAATTACTCAAGTTACTGGTGCGGTGGTTGACGTTCAGTTTGAATCAACGCCCCCAGATATTTTGAATGCAATTGAAACAGATAATAACGGTGAGAGATTAATTCTCGAAGTTGCGCAACATTTAGGCGAAAACACAGTTAGAGCAATCGCAATGGATTCTACTGAAGGTCTAGTTAGAGGGCAGAAAGTTACAGATACAGGTAGTGCAATTAATGTCCCTGTAGGCGTAGAAACTTTGGGAAGGATTATGAATGTAATTGGCGAACCTGTTGATGATGGAGGACCAGTTAAAACTAAATTACGACGTCCGATTCATGCCCCTGCACCACCTTATATTGAACAATCAACTGACACAGAGATACTTGTAACAGGTATTAAAGTTGTCGATCTACTTGCACCATACGCAAAAGGCGGTAAAATTGGTCTGTTTGGGGGAGCTGGTGTTGGTAAAACAGTTCTAATTCAAGAGCTAATTAATAATGTCGCACTAGCACATGGTGGATATTCTGTTTTTGCTGGAGTTGGTGAAAGAACAAGAGAAGGAAATGACCTTTATCATGAAATGATTGAGGCTGGTGTGAATAAAGAAGGTGGGGGAGAAGGTTCAAAATGTGCGTTAGTTTTCGGACAAATGAACGAGCCTCCAGGAGCGAGAGCACGTATCGGGCTAACTGGGCTTACGGTCGCTGAACATTTCAGAGATGAGGGGCAGGATGTATTATTCTTTGTTGATAATATATTTAGATTTACCCAAGCGGGATCCGAGGTGTCTGCTTTATTAGGACGTATTCCTTCCGCAGTTGGATATCAACCTACATTGGCTACTGATATGGGAGCGTTGCAGGAAAGAATTACAACAACGACAAAGGGTTCCATTACATCTGTACAAGCTATTTATGTGCCTGCTGATGATTTAACAGATCCAGCACCAGCAGCGTCGTTTGCTCATTTAGATGCAACAACAACATTAAATAGATCTATTGCAGAGAAGGGTATCTACCCTGCAGTTGACCCATTAGATTCAAATAGCCGTATATTGGACCCAAGAATTGTGGGTGATGAGCATTATAACATAGCAAGAAGAGTTCAAGAGATCTTGCAAAAATATAAGTCATTGCAAGATATTATAGCGATTTTAGGTATGGATGAATTATCTGAGGATGATAAGATAGCTGTTGCTAGAGCTAGGAAAATAGAGAGATTTTTATCTCAACCATTCCACGTGGCTGAAGTCTTTACAGGTTCACCAGGTGTTTTTGTTTCCTTAGAAGATACTATAAAAGGGTTTACTGCGCTATGTGACGGGGTATATGATCATCTACCAGAAGCTGCCTTCTATATGTGTGGTACAATTGAACAAGCTGTTGAGAAAGCAAAGGCATTAGCTGAAGCTGCCGCTTAACATCAAAATAATGTGAAGAAAATATGACTGAAAAATTTATATTTGAATTTGTATCTCCTGAGAATTTAATTCTTTCTAAAGAAGTGCAAGAAGTGATAGTCCCGGGATCGGAAGGGGCTTTTACAGTTCTATCTGGGCACGCTCCAGTAATATCATCTTTAAAACCAGGTATCTTAACTATTGTTGAAGATGACAATGCTAATTCAGTTGATTATTTTGTCTTAGGAGGTTTTGCTGATGTCTCTAGTAAAGGTTTAACTATTCTTGCAGAAAATGCTATTTTAAGAGATGAGTTAAGTAATGGGTTTCTTGATGAAATGATCAAAAATTCAGAAGCTGAAATTATCGCCTCTGATAATGATATTACAAAACGAAGGTTTCAAGAAAAAGTTGATCAATTAAAAGAAATTCAAAACATACTGTAATAATAGTTATAGCCGAAGAGTATCTTTAAATTCATTTATTACATTTTTGTATGTTTTAATTTTAAATGGAACAACAATATTTACCAAGTCCTTAGGATCAATCCATTTCCACTCTGAAAATTCTTGTTTATGATCACTTGCAGTTGGCGGTATGATATTGATTTCAGTGTCTTTACCTTCGAATTCAAGGAGGAACCATTTTTGAGTTTGTCCTACATACTTACCAGCAAATGTTATGTCAAGAATATCTTTAGGAAGTTTATATTGATACCAGTTGCTTGATGTACATTTTATATTTACTGAACTTATGCCAGTTTCTTCTAATATTTCTCTATAGACAGCCTGTTCTGGCTCTTCGTTGATTTCAATGCCTCCTTGGGGCATTTGCCATAGTAGGTCAGGGTTAATGCTACCGACTTTACTGATTCTTTTTCCAACCCATACCAAACCATTTGTATTTAATATCATTGCCCCAACGCACGGTCTATAATTCTCACTTTCAATAATCATATTTCCTCATAATCCTAGCTGTAATTAGTTTAATAGCAAATTTAATTTGATTATCATTTTTATTATATAATGATTTGTTCAAATTTTCTTCTACTTGGTTTGTTTCTCTGAGAGCTTTAGCTTCTTCTCTTTCGATCTCATAATGCGGTTTAATTCCTATGGTTTGGATGGATTTTCCTGATGGCGTATAATAGTGTGACGTTGTTAACTTCATAGCGCCGTTCCCTCTCCCTAAGGGCATTACCGTCTGAACAGATCCCTTGCCATATGACTTGGTTCCAATTATCGTTGCACGATCGTTATCTCTTAGTGCGCCTGCGACAATTTCCGATGCTGATGCGCTGCCTTTATTTATGATAACGACAATTGGTTTATCGTTAGTTACATCGCCTTTTTTTGCATAATAGGATGTAATATTACTGTTATCACGGTCTCTCGTTGAAACAATTTCGCCTTTATTCAAGAAGCTGTCAGAAACTTTTATTGCCTCATCAAGTAAGCCACCTGGATTATTTCTTAAATCAAGAATGTAACCAATAATTTTGCCATTAAGCTCTTTTTGCATAGAATGAATTGCTTTAGCCAAGGTGCTATTTGTTATTTCACTGAATGTACTAATTCTTATATACCCAATATTATCGATAATTTCTGATTTAACCGGAGTAATTTTTATAACGCCTCTTATTATTTCAAAATTCATCACTTCTTTTATAGAATCTCTATATATGGTAAGATTAATTCTGGTATTAATGTAACCTCGCATTTTTCCGACTGCTTCTCCAAGTGACATACCAAATACTTCCTCGCCATCTACGTGTGTGATAAAGTCTCCTGCAATAATTCCAGCCTTAGAAGCGGGTGTGTCGTCAATAGGGCTGATGACTTGCACTAGTCCATTTTCATGCAGTGTTACCTCTAGTCCTAAACCCCCAAAGGCACCTTTTGTATCAATTTGCATATCTGAAAAATCTTTTTCGGATAAATAATTTGAATAAGGATCTAAGGAATTAAGCATTCCATTAATTGCCGCATGTATTAGCTCTTCTTCGTTAGGTTTTTCTATATAGTCATTGTTGACTGTCTCAAAAACATGAGCAAATAACTCAAAAAGGTCATAAGTCGTTTTTGTATTTTCTTTTGCTACGACTATTGGAATATATGCGCATACGTAAAAAATAAGAGCACATATAAACAGGGTTAAACGATGTAATATATTTTTTTTCATCAATAATACTTCAATTTTCTTTATTTCATTATATTCTGTGATAAGGATGATTGCAAATGATAGAAATTGCACGATAGATTTGTTCTTGTAGAAGGATTCTTGCAATTTTATGTGGCCAAGTAAAAGCACCAAAAGCAATAGAAATATCTGCTTTTTTAATTATGCTGCTGTCTAATCCGTCTGGTCCACCAATAATAAAGATTACATTATTATTTTGTGAAGTTGTCACTTTTTTTATAGTATCTGAAAAGCTCTGACTAGACATATTTACGCCATTTTCATCTAGGGCTATGATAGTTGTTTTATTTTTTTTTAAAAAATTGAGCATTAATTCAGCTTCTTTTACTTTTCTTGAGGTTGCATTAATGTCTGTTGATTTATTTATTTCAATTATTTCAAAATTTTTAAGTCCGATATTTTTTCCCAGATGAATAATTTTTTTTTTATAATCATTTGATATATTTTTGTATATTTCATCCCGTATTTTACTTACGGCTAAAATTTCAAATTTCAAAGCAGTTCCCTTTATGTTAACTCAGATAATTCATGCCTGGTTAAATTGCTTGTCCAGATTTTTTCAATATTATAAAAATCCCTTACTTCTGGACGAAAAACATTAATAATAATATCCCCAGCATCGATTAAAACCCAATCACAAGATGGCATTCCTTCCATTTTGATATCTTTATAACCATGTTTTTTTAACTCTTCGCTGATGTTATGAGAAATAGAATTTACATGTCTGCTAGACCTGCCAGTTGTAATTATAACACAGTCAGTCAAGGAGCTTTCTCTAGAAGTATCGATCTCTATTATATCTTCTGCTTTAAGGTCGTCTAAAGTTTCAATAATTAGTGTTGTTATTTTTTTCATTATGACTTTCAAAAATATGATTTATAATTCTTTATAGCAATAAATAATTAAGAATGTGAAATTTATTTCTTATTTCTTATTTCAGTTGATGATATTCCATTCAGTTGATCGTGGATAAATATCCAAGCAGGCAATTTCTTGTGAATCAAATAATTTGAATCTGCTTCATCAAGTCTGTATTGTCTTAAATAATTGGCAGCTAATGAGGCTAAGGATTTTAAACTCGATTCAGGTCTGTCTATAATTACAATAGGTATTATTTTAGCAATTTCTTTCCATGATTTCCATAGATGGAAATTTGTAAGATTATCTGCTCCCATTAACCAAACAAATTTTCTCTCTCCATATCTTGTTGTAAGATATTTTAAAGTATCTATCGTATATTTTGTATTTATTTTTCTTTCTATGTCTGTAACAAGGATTTTTTTATTTGATATAATATTCTTTGCTTTTTCTATTCTCTGCTCAATTGGTATTAAATTTTCATAATTTTTTATTGGGTTTCTTGGGCTTACAAGCCACCATACATAATCAAGGTTTAGTTTTTTTAAAGCAATTTCGCTTATCTGGACATGACCTGAGTGGGCAGGATTAAAGGATCCCCCTAGTAATGCTATTTTTTGTCCTTTATTTGTGTCGAGAGGATTCTTAGAAATCCATCTTTCAACAGTATTATTGCTAATCATTTATTTTGATGTCTCATGGCCTTAATTGACCATTCCCTGTTACAATATATTTAAATGTGGTTAATTGATCTACTCCTATAGGTCCTCTTGCATGCAATCTACCTGTGGATATGCCAATTTCTGCTCCAAAGCCAAACTCACCGCCATCTGCAAACTGGGTAGAAGCATTTATTAAAACAATAGAGCTATCAACCCTTTCTGTAAAATATGCTGAAACTGATTTGTCTTCAGTTACAATTGCTTCGGTATGACCTGTTCCATGTAACATAATATGATCTATCGCCTGATTTTCATCATTTACAATTCTAACCGATATTATGGCATCTAAGTATTCTGTATCCCAATCAAGATCTGAAACATCGGTAACCCTATTATCAATAGCCTGAACATCTTGATCGCCTCGTATTTCACATCCTTCATTAACAAGAGCCTCTATTATTTGAGGCAGATATTTATTTGCTATTGATTTGTCTATTAACAAAGTTTCAGCAGCGCCACATATAGAAGGTCTTCTCATTTTAGAGTTTAGCGTAATGGCTATTGCTTTTTTAAGATCTGCAGATTTATGAATATATACATGGCAAATTCCCTCAAGGTGACCAAAAACAGGAACTCTAGCTTCTTCTCTTACTCTTGACACTAAACTTTTTCCACCACGTGGAACTATTACATCAATGTTCTCATTTAATCCAGACAACATGTATCCTACTGCATTTCTATCTGTAGTTGGAACAAATTGAACAGAATCTTCTGATAGATTAGACTGTGAAAGACCTTTTCTTATTGAATTATATATTGCTTGGCATGAATAAAAACTATCTGAACCACCTCTTAATATAGAGGCATTTCCAGATTTTAGGCAAAGCGCGGCAGCGTCAGCTGTAACATTTGGCCTACTTTCGTAAATTATACCAATTACCCCTATTGGAATCGTAACTCTTTTGATGCAAAGGCCATTCGGCTGTTCCCATTCTGATAATATTTTACCAACAGGATCTGTTAGTTTTGAAATACTATCTATACTTAAGGCTATCGATTCAATTTTTTCACTATTTAATGTTAATCTATCAATGATTGAAGTTGCTTTATTATTCTGTGCTGCTTTTTGTAAATCTTTTTTATTCTCACTGAGAATATAATTTATATCTTGCCTAATATTGCTTGATATATTTCTTAAAGCTATATTTTTTTCTTTATCAGTAGTATTTGATAAAATTTTAGATGCTAACGAGGCTTTTTTCCCGATAGATTCCATTAATATTTTTATATCGTTTGTATTATCCATTATCATCCTCCACTAGTAATAACCAAATCATCTATATGAATTAATGCTGGTCGACCTTTATAGCCTAGTATTTTTTCTATTTCTAATGTTTTTTTCTTAATAATTAGTTGGGCATCTGCAATTGAATAGGCAGTTAAACCTCTTGCAACCTCATTATTATCGTTATCAAATATAATAACAGCATCACCTCTTTCGAAGTCACCTGTTACTTTTGTAGTTCCAGCCGGCAGAAGGCTCCTTCCTTTTTTTAAGGCTACTATCGCACCTGAATCTATATATATATTACCTCTAGGTTCAAGCATTCCTGCAATCCAATTCTTTCTTGCCAAAGATGGTGAAGTTTTTGCTGTAAAAAGAGAATATTTTCCACCATTGATAATATTTATTATTGGATTATTAACTCTACCATCAGCAATTATCATATGCGCTCCAGATTCAGTTGATATTCGAGCTGCTTCCAATTTTGTAATCATACCACCTGTTCCGTAAGCGCTATTTGTATCTCCTGCCATACCTATTATTTTTCGGGTTATTTTTTTTATTACAGGAATATGCTCAGCGTTTTTGTTTTTTGGGGATCCTGTATATATTCCATCAACATCTGAAAGTATAACTAAGCAATCTGAGCTTGACATGGATGTAACTCTTGCTGCCAATCGATCATTGTCACCATATCTGATTTCAGATGTTGTGACAGTATCATTTTCATTTATTATCGGAACCATAAGATTCTCTAGGAGTACGGACAGTGTATTTCTAGTGTTCAGATATTTCCGTCTTTCTTCTGTGTCGCTTATCGTAAGTAATAATTGCGCAACTTTAGTATCTCTTTTTGCAAAAGCATTTTTATAAGCTGTAATTAGCTCTATTTGACCTAAAGCGGCTGCACATTGTGCTACGCTTAGTTTTAATTTTATATTTTTATTTACACCGAGAAGGCCTCTTCCTAGAGCTACAGCGCCAGACGTAACAATAATGATTTCTTTCTTTGATTCTCTTAATTTTGTAATATCAGATACTAAATTATCAAGCCATTCATGCCGTACAAAGCCATTGGCATCTACTATTAGGCTGGATCCTATTTTAATTACTATACGATTAGCTTTCTCTAATACACTTATGGTTGCCATTTATACTTTGATCCACTTTCGTTATCTTGATTTTCAGTTTCCATCACTTTTAGAATGCTTGTTTTAAGTTTATCAATTCCCTCGCCTGTATAGGCAGAAATTAATAAGATCTCTTTGCTCTTTAAAGTTTTCAACGATTTTAGTTTTTTGTCAATATCTTCTTTTTCCATAATATCGCATTTATTAATAACAATTATTTCTGGTTTTTTTTGTATTTCATTACCATAAGATGCGACTTCATTCCTAATTATTTTATAAGATTCTTTTAGATTCTTATCTGTGATGGATATTAAATGTACTAGAACGGGACACCTCTCTATATGAGCAAGAAATTTATCGCCTAGCCCTGTTCCTGTGTGAGCACCCTCAATCAATCCTGGAATATCAGCTAAAACAAAGCTTTTGTTATTATATTCAGCAACCCCTAATGCTGGTGTTAGTGTTGTAAAAGGATAATTTGCTATTTTAGGCCTAGCAGCGCTTACTTTTGATAGCAATGTTGATTTTCCTGCATTCGGTAATCCAACTATTCCAACATCAGCAATTAATTTTAATTTTAACCGTATTGTTAACTCATCGCCTGGAGCACCTGGATTTGTATTTCTTGGAGCTCGGTTTGTTGATGACTTAAATCTGGTGTTTCCCCATCCACCATTTCCACCTGTTGCAATTTTTATGCTCTGGCCAACTTCGGTGAGGTCTGCAATCAACTCTTCGCTACCTTCATCATAAACTTGTGTACCAACTGGAACAACTAGATTTGCATCTTTGCCGTTACGGCCTGATTTATTATTGCCAGCTCCATTTCCACCTCTTTCGCCTTTAAAATGTTGCTGAAATCGATAGTCAATAAGAGTGTTTAAACCTTCTGTCGCAGTAACCCATACATCTCCCCCTCTTCCGCCATCACCACCGTTAGGGCCTCCGTATTCAATATATTTTTCTCTTCTAAAGCTCAAACACCCACCACCGCCATTGCCAGCTTTTACATATACTTTTGCTTCATCAAGAAATTTCATAATCAGTTGATTTTCTTATTCTGTTAATATTTTATACGCTATTATACGGGATATATAATTTATAAAATATTTATGACATTATACAGGACATATAATTTCTAAAATATTAATAGAATTATTATATTTATATTATGGGAGCTTAATTTATTTTCTTACGATTTGTTAATCGTTAGACACTACTATCTTCTATGACAGTTATTATGCTTCTACCATTTTTGCTTCCAAGAAACTTAACTTTACCAATTGTAGTAGAAAATAATGTGTGGTCTTTCCCCATACCTACATTTTCACCGGGGTGCCATTTCGTTCCCCTTTGTCTAAGTATTATGTTTCCAGGTATTACTAGTTCACCACCATATTTTTTGACACCAAGGCGTCTTCCAGCTGAATCTCTTCCATTTCTCGATGATCCGCCTGCTTTTTTATGTGCCATAATAATAATCCTTTAGAATTTAAATCTATTTATAAAATCTATCCTATTTAGTGTCAACTTTTTTTGCCGGTGTTTTCTTTGCGACTGCTTTTTTTACTGCCGGTTTTTTTTCAGCAACTGCTTTTTTTACTACTGGTTTTTTTTCAGCTGCTTTCGCTACTTCTACTTTTGCAACTTCTGATGTTGCTGCAACTTTTTTATTAGCAACTTTTTTTACTGAATCAATTCCAATAATTTTTATAGTTGTTTCGTGCTGTCTATGGCCTGCTGTTCTTCTGTAATTTTGTCTTCTTTTCTTTTTGAAAACAATAATTTTTCTTGATCGGCCTTGAGTTAACACTTCTGCAGTAACAGTAGCATTTTCTACATTTGGCGTCCCAATCTTGATATCGCCGCCTTCTGACATCATTAATATATCTTCAAACACGACCTGTTCACCAGGTTCGGTATTAAGTTTTTCAACTTTTAATACTTGATCTTTTTCAACACGGTATTGTTTTCCACCTGTTTTAATGACTGCTGCCATTTCATTCACCACTTTATAGATTTATTAAATTAAAATAATTGTTTCTCTTAATACACCCCTGTCACTAACTCTGTCAATGTAAGGTAATATAATATCTATAATTATTTAGTATTTTAAAGTAGTTTAGTCAAATCATTCTTTGTTTTTTTTATTATTTTTATCTATAGATATAATATTATTGGAGAGGTGCCAGAGTGGTTGAATGGGGCGGTCTCGAAAACCGTTGTGCATTTAATATGTACCGTGGGTTCGAATCCCACCCTCTCCGCCATTATTTTATGACTAAATGCCTTTATTTTTTAAATACCCCTATCTTTAGCTATCTCTATTATTTTATTTACACTAGAATAAAGAAATTACATCAAGAAGGTATTGTAATAAATAAATAAAGGTAGATATAGAAAATGAAAATTAGAGCGATTAAATTATACGAGACCGGTAGCCCAGAGAATATGAAATGGGAAGATATAGAGCTCGGTGAAATTTCAAACGATGAGGTTTTGATCAAACACACAGCAGTTGGTTTTAATTTAATAGATACTTATCACCGCGGTGGTATCTACCCAACACCTAAAAAACCATGTGGTCTTGGCACAGAAGCATCAGGCATAGTGGAAAAAGTCGGTAAGAATATCACTAATTTTGCAATCGGAGACAGAGTTGCATATGCGGGAAGTGGTGCGGGATTAGGTGCTTATTGTTACAAAAGAATTATGAATACTTCTGGTTTGATTAAAATACCAGATTGGATGGGCGACAAGACAGCAGCCGCAATATTAACTAAAGGAAGAACCGTAGAATATCTGTTCAATAGGACATATTCTCTAAAAGCAGGAGATAATATTTTATTTCATGCTGCTGCTGGCGGGGTGGGTTTAATTGCTGGTCAGTGGGCAAAAGCAATTGGAGTTAATGCAATAGGTATTGTTGGATCAGAAAGTAAAATTCAAATAGCAAAAGATAATGGATATAGTCACGTTTTTGCAATGGAAGATGAGGGTATAAAAACTAAGATTATGGATCTTACAAATGGCGTTGGCGTTGACGTTGTGTATGATTCTGTTGGGAAGACAACCTGGGATTTATCACTTTCGTGTGTCAAAAAACTTGGTCTTGTTGTTAGCTTTGGCAGTGCTTCAGGTAACCCTCCAGCTTATGATGTTGCCGTTGATGGTGTAAAGAATTCTGCATATATTCATAGAGCAACGATGGTAAATTATATGACAACACCTGAAATTTCTCATGCTAGCGCAATGAAGGTATTTGAGATGATTAAGGAAGGGTCTATCGCTTTACAAATAAACGATAGTTATACTCTTGATGATGTTGTTAAGGTTCATGAAGATGCAGAAGCTAGGCTAACAACTGGCCAGATCGTGATGACTGTTTAACTCTGTTTGATATATTCTTTTAGAAGCTCCAAATTTTTAATATCTGGTTTGATTTCTTTGCTGAATATTTTTTTTGTTATTTCAACAACTGCATTATTAAGTGGTGCCGTATTACCTTTTTCTTTTGCTTTTTCAACCACAAGTCCATTAATAGTATCTGCTTCGCTATATCTTCCTTTCAAGTGATCATGGAATACAGCGTCACGGGCATTTGGGCCAATATCTTTTATGAGTTTGTTGAGTATTAATTCGAGTGGGTTATTTGATCCTTTGATGTCTTCTTCTTTTAATCCAAATATCGGTTCAATATTATATCCTTGTCCTTGCCCGGCTAGTAGCGCTTCGGATCCTATGTCCATTACCAACTCTTTCATTCCAGGAATCTTAAAACCCTCTGTAAGATTAACACCTAACATTGCAAATGGAGCCATACACATTGCATTAACAATTAATTTCATCCATTTAGCCGAGAGAATATTTTCTAATATAGTTACATTGCCTATGTTTGATAAAATCTCTTCAATTTCTTTTAATCTTGGTTCCATATCAGCTGTGAAGGCGCCAATACCAAACCATGTTCTTGCAGGAGGTGTATCTCTTTGTATAATGCCTGGTGTAAATAATTCAGAAGATAATTCAATGACACATCCAAGTGTCCTATGTGAACCAACAATATTCGTGATATCTTCTGCTGTCATTGCATTTTGCACTCCTACCATAATGCCATCATCAGCTAGGTATGGTTTAATCAATTCAGTCATCCAAACAGAATCATAGGCTTTAACGTATAGTAAAACTATATCAAATTTAATGTTCAATTCACACAACTTGCAAAGAT